>JAEEGL015810268.1_pt1 | contig 14151 bp, 5 predicted proteins | sample 9134231 | NCBI WGS metagenome assembly JAEEGL01 (sample SAMN16246548, study PRJNA631951) | gut metagenome | biome: gut microbiome; feature: rumen; material: fiber-attached | host: Bos | place: Iran: Karaj | collected 2018-10 | reverse complement strand
GAAGTCCGAAATGCCGTATTCATCCGCGAACCTCGCAAACGCCGCATTTTCCATCGACCAGTCAACACCAGTTCCCTTGCCGAGATACTGCGTCGCAGCTGCCCCATATCGTTCCACTGATATATCATCTCCTGGATTTGCATATTGTCTTTCACCCAAGTCACCTGTGAGGACAGCATAGCTATGAGAATACCGTCCCGGCCCCTTCGAAAACGTTTTCACATAGCGCAATACCCTTCCAATCATGTACGAAATTTCGTCCTCCAAGTCATCCGGTGGCGCTGGCGGCTCATCGAATTTTACCGCTTCATCTATCACAAGGCCAATGCCTGTCGGCAAGCCATTGATAAAATTCGGCTTATTGTTTTCCTGAACCCAAATATGCCCGACAGTATACTTCTTGTGCAGTTTATCCGCGCCCCTGCTTCTTAATCCATATAAGCAATCGGCAATCCTGTGGTATTCCTTATCACCTTTGACCACTTGGCTCGCCCAATCAGCTGCATCTAGTTTCAAACCCTCAGAAACAATCTCCTCCCGCCGCAATGCCTGCCGGCCACGCGCCAACGCTTCCGTCGCGATGAACTTTTCTTCACAACAGGCACACTGCACCTTCCGCCCGCGAGCATCATCAGGTAGCTCAAGCTCTGAACAGCAGTGCGGACATTGAATAATCATAGGACGCCCCTTCTCCTCATGCTTGCGCTGCTATCGAACCTTAATCAAATACAGCTGAAATGTTGCACGACTTCCACCTACGTACTTGATTGCATCAGATGAAAATGTTGTCGGCAAGAGATGCACGACAGCCATCGCTTCGAGACCTTTAAACGCATGAGTTGTGCTCCGCCAGGCACAACGATTTTCATTCCATGCCTTTAGGTTTTTCTCTGTTTTTTTGATATTGTCGTCTGGTCCATAGAACGAAGCCCCTACGCCCGTCTCAAGCCCAACAAGCAACTCTGCCTCCGGCGAAATAACTGCAATGTCTCGCGGATTGAAATGCGCAAACACCTCGTCCTTCAAGAACGCATTGACTTCGGACTTCTTCAACTCGCGGTGCACCACAGCGGGACCGTTTAGTACAATTTTTACGGCTCTTTCAGAAGGTACGAGCTCGCGACAATAATCAACAACGGGTTTGGGATTCCGCAAGTTAACCGACAAACGTTGGACCGTCAAGTCTCTGAAAATACTGCACAAAGCCTCTTCGTTCAGCCGATTTCGGTATATATTTTGCTCTGCATCAGAGAAAAGGATGACCTTACCGCCTCTTGAATTACAAAAACGCATCAAGCATTTCAACTGAGTTTTTGTCAAATCCTGCGCCTCGTCAACAATGATAGCATCAAAGAGAGGATATGTCCCAGGCTTCAACTTCTTTACTTCGCCGAGTAGCGTTTCGTCCATTCGCGTCCAGAATTCGGATTCTTTTTCTCCCTCCTGACGCTGCACCGACAGCGGGTGCCCCAAGACTGAATCACTGAACTTGTGGAAATGAGTGATCAACAATTCTGGCCGATCTGGCATAACGCAATGAACATATCGTGCCAATACCTTGTTGAAGCATACATACAAAATACGGCCTCTAAGTTCAGACGCAGCCGCCATGGCGAGAAATGTCTTTCCCGTTCCCGCCGATCCTTCAATGAAAACACGCAAACGCAACGGATCGATAATCGACTGCAACACGCCTTGTTGCGTCGCCGTCAAAAGATTTCGCATCTGCTCTCGATAATCGCCAAGATCAAGTTTCACCGACGAGAAAGTGTATGTCGACCGATCCTCGATTTGAGTCCAGAATCGCCAAATTGTCGCAGCGTCGGCATCGCTCAATCTAGTTGGATGGCGAACACCCCTCGCAACGAGCTGTCGCTCCGCAAAATCAAGTGATTCTAGTATAATATTAGCAAGCCCCTTGTTTTCTGCCAAACAATCGGACTTTCGATAGATTGGTAGCGACTTGAGATTGATTCCTGACATCTCATCCAAAGGAAAGACAAGACAATACGCCATCACACCCCAATAATATCCTCGTCCGAACAACGCATCAGAGAGATACCCCAGATAGTAATTGCGAGCAGAACTCGCCTGTCCAATTAGGTCTTTAACCTCATTTTTACCTGTTTCCCGGTTGTACCAACTAAACTTGTTAGTCGCACCGATAAACGAATAACCATGGCCTTTGCACTCCACGTTGACGATCCCACGTCCTGGAACCATAACCAGGAAATCGTACTCGTGCGCCCCAAGCTGCACACCGGCAATAAACGCCCAATCAGGCGGCAGCTGCTCTCGAAGCATATTATAAAGCAATGCTTCCGCATACGACCCGTCGGCCTTAGCCAATGACGCACCGCGCTCCTTGACTGCATCCAAATGGAATGGAAATGCTTTTTCTGTCATGGTCAGTCCTCGATGGCTAAAACCTGGCTGGGATCTATGTCTTCGGCCTCGCTTTCGCATTCAAGGGGTTCAGACTTGCCGATGACATAGTACTGCTTCATGGCTGGCACGCGCTCGCCATCAGTCGGCTTGTGGAACCCATCCGGCACAACGAACTCCTTGCGGGCCTGATCTTCCGCCTTGATCTCGACTTCAATGCGCTCGCGTTCGCTCACAAAGCCGTCATCAGTGGCGACGTCGCTACGGTCCGCGCGGAAATGCACGTCGAGCGCCGCATCTTCCGACCGTACCTCGAAGCGCTTTTCAGGCGTCTCATAGACATTGACATTTTGGTGTCCCGTTGAATACGTATTCTTCTCTACATAGTCTCTATCGCCCCACACACTGGATTCCAAGTCTGGAGTCTGCAACTCTGAAAACACTCCCAGTGTCTGCCGCATTAGACTTGCAATCGTTAATGGGCCACGCAGATATTGGACGTTCGGCGTTTTCGCATCTGGGATCGCCACGACAAGATAGTCTCGTGCACGGCTTATAGCCACATTCAGCACCTTCTTGTCATTGATGAAACTGCCTTCACGGCGCCCCATACCTTGTGGCGGATTCAAAAGCGCGATGATCATCTCGCATTCGTCCCCCTGGAAGCTATGAACCGTGCCGACAGTCACCTCGACGCCTTCCAGCAAACTGCGACTTACCTTCGCAACAAGTCGGCCGACAATGTCCGACTGAGCACGATAGGGCGAGATTACGCCAATACGAAAACCAACACGGCCAGCTTTCTTCAGCCCTTCCGCGAGCTTGCAAATGTATTCAAAGACGAAAAGCGCGGAGTATATCTGATAGGACGACATCCCCAGCAGTTTAATCTTGAATATGCTTTCAAACCGCGAGACGGGGTAGCGCAACAACGTCAAAGGCTTGATCGTCGGCATGCCATCAATGACAATCCCAAGATCCATCTCCTCCGCTGCCGAACGATGGTGCTTCAACTTGCCAGCATATGCAAACTCGCTAAATATGCGGCCAATGCACGGTACGCTACGGTACTGCTCGCCCAGACGAACCACCTCGTAATCGTATGGCTCTGTCTTCGGGTTCGCAAAATCTTCCAGCCCGACCATCGTGTAGATGTTCTGCCCCTTGGACAAATCACTCGTAATTACCGGCGCAATCTGCATCGGGTCACCTGCAATCACGAACTTTGCGCCCTTCGCCTTGTAGATCGGATACAGAATCTGCATCAGCGGGATCATGGATGCCTCGTCAACAACAATGTAATTCCACTTGAACTCAGAAAGCATTTCCTTATTCATGGAAGTGAACGCGTCGTATGCGAACCGAATGACAGTCGTTATAACTACGGCAGAATGATCGTCATCAATTTCCACATCCTTGGCACGAGCGACCGGACTTCCCATTAACGCCTGGTCTAGCGTAATGCCGAATCGAGTCAACCATTGCTTGTAGGATTCGTCCTCTCCGCATTCCTGTATAATGCGCTTCGTCAGAACGTCTGCGGCCTTGTTTGTCGGCGTCAACACGAGAATGTGCGGATGTTCATCGCTCTTCGCCAGCGGAATCAGCTCTTTCCTTGCAAGATGCGTGGTCTTGCCGGTGCCAGGCGGTCCAAAGATGAAACGCATCTGCTCCGGCAAATTCGCTTTGAGATTGTAGTCATCGGCAAGACCCAGGCTCTCATACCCTTTCCTCAGTTCGTCCAGCAGGAATGACGGTTTCGTTGCAACCGTTTTCGCTTCGGTGACCATGGAATAGTCTATATTCTCCATCCCCGGCAAAATTCTCACCTTTGCGCGCAACCGGAAGGACAGCACGCTCATACTCTCTATGACCGTCTCGATGTCCTGGCGACCAGGGATGCGGATCGTTAGCCGCTGGTTAACCTCCTCCTCAAACCACTGCGGTATCTCATCAGATGTTGCGCTGAGCATGAACATATTTTCCGAGCCCTCTTCGCGCTCCATCTTGGCAAACGACACAGACGCCTCGCGGTTCTCGCCTTCTTCAACTCCGTTAGCACGTATTTCAATTTCAAGTCTCGACATCAGCCACGCATACGAATACTCATCTGCATCAACAGCCGTTTGCTGCAACTTCGCATCGACCTCCAACTGATCGATTTCCGCTTCCACCTTCTTCCGTAATTCCTCTGCCCGCTTCTCAAAATCAACCGCCATAGGCTGCATGGGATCCGAGTCCACGGCTGGCAACATTGGCCTCTCCCTCGTTGGCGAATCACCGTGCTGCTTTCGTTTCTTCTCTTTGAATGTTCTAGTCTTCTCAACTACTTTCTTTACTGTTTCCGTAACACGCTCAAGCGTCCCCTCTCCTTCGCTATTTTGTTGCCGCTCGTCCGACTCTCCAGAGATGGGCATGCTTGGTGTCATAGGCGTATCGATAGGCAACGGCTGTTCAGATTTGCCTGCTTTTGTCTTTGCCAGTTCTTCCAAGTCCTTGGCTGTAAGATCAAGACTGCTTGCCAGCTCGCCTAGCGCTAGGGCATCTTTCGCCGCATCCGACAACGCCGATCGCGCTTGCAGTTCATCCACAGTCTCACATGCCAAGTCAGACGTTTCTGGAATTTTCAGCATTGAGCAAATTACGGAAAAGTCCGGCAATTTGGAATACTCTGCGTCAAGGGTATCTCCTGCCGCATCTTTCGGCGTCACCATCCCTCCATCGGCAGACACCAACCACGCTGAATTCAAAAGGTTCTCATAGTGCCTACTGATAAATACTTGGGTTCGCTGCGTCCGATAGAAATATTTGTATGTGCCATACATATATCGTCTGAAATATTCAGAAGCGTCCGCGCATCCATCTTCTATGGCCTTGGCTGTAGCAATGTCTCCAAGCATCTTCCAGAGCAAAAGTGAATCTTTCTTCCTATCCGCAAGCGCCATGCCCGACATGACCAATTTTAAGTACAGGTCCAACCCGTCAATCCGAGCCTCGATGAAAGTCATAGTACCCGTTGAGCGCTCAAACTTGCCCAGACTTGCAATATAAAAGCTTAGCGTCTCCTCTCGCGACATTTCGTAACGTTCGAAACGCGGCAACTCCGCCATGCCAACACGACAAAGCAGAATCTGCACATCTTTCACATATCTATCTTCGACCATCCCCAGATATCGTTTTGCATCTACATATTTCGCACCGCCGATATTGTCGAAGTATTTATGCAGCGTTTCCGATTCAAGATACAACTCCCCTGCCCGATAAGTCGCGTCGCCATCTGCCGTTGATTTCCAACAGGCAATGGCCTTGAGTTTGCCCGCAATCGCCAACTTCTCATCTTCGCCGCACGACGACACGTAATATCCAAGTACTTGTGCCAGCAATCCGTCTTTCTCTGTTGCGGTAGCATTCGCCAACTTCTGCGATAGAATTGTCTTTATCCAATCACAACGGTCCGGCTCCTTGAGGTTGTACTTATCCAGAAGCTTCTTAGCATGTTCGTTATTTAGCAAATCTGCACGAACCATGTTGTAACGATCTTCGCCATCAAGCGGGAGATAAAGTTGAACTGTGCCATTTTCCGCACTGACCGAGCAAGCCTTCCCGTGCTGGTTGAAGAATATCGGTGCAGTCTTTGCTTTTCGCACACGCTGGTCATTTGCGGCAATCCAATCATAGAGTTTTTCAACCCACTCCATCGACTGGTGCTCTATGAATTCTGCTGTAATTCTACCGATGAGGTTGTTGTCATATACGCATTCGTCCGTGCAATTCTCGATGAAATCAAACACGTCAGACGTCAATTCTTTTCCGACGTTACGAGATTTGTTCTCGCGTGGAATCGTCGGGAATGCCCATCGGATGCCATGAACACCATACAATGCCTGCAGTTGATCATCCGAAAAAAGAACTGGAACAGCAATCGATTCTGGCCAATAAGCGTGGGGGCAATCAATGTAACATGCTCCTTTTGTTGGGATAACCTTCTTCTGTCCAAACAGGGACGAGAATGCATCGCGAAATGGCTCAAAAGAAATCCCGTCCTCATAGTCTTCATAGGCTATTGGAATAATCTTTACTATATCATCCGTGACGATACGTCGCTGCTCCTTTTCTGACAACCTACATAAATATTCAAGTCCGCTTGCCGCCAGGCCTGCTAGACCTTCAATCATTAACTCGTTGTGGTCGGCCCCTGACAAAATGCCCTCTCTATTGTCCGTCAACTTGAACGGCGCGTGAATAATAAATTTCAGCTTCGTGTTGTGTCGTGTTGGGAAAAAGCAAAATGCCGCTCGATCTATGGGTTTTATCGCACCATTATCACCAACAGAATATCCTACACTATACTTGTGTCCACCCAGTTGCTGAGAGAAAAGCCAAAAACGCTCCACTTCCCTATTTTGGCCAAGTCTTTTTACTGTCTCAACGAATCGAATACCAATATGGAGATCATGGCGCAATTCCTCACTTTTATAATCGACATAATACTCCCCTTCTAGGTTGCCGCCTCCACGTTCAGCGAATGAGAACTTAACACGCTTCAATTGATTCAAGAAGAGCGTAGGATAAACAAGCGAATTCAGAGCTTTCCATATCTCAGAACAAGATTTTGAGCCGTCCAGCTTGTCAAATGGAAACACGAACAACGTCTCTCCTGGCTTTCTTCCTGCATAGTCATTCTCAATTATGCGCGGAACTATGTAGTTCTCAAGCCGGAATCTCATGTTGTCGTCATATATCTCCGGCGTTAATGTATACTGGAAGACCGCCTTGAATCCCACGCCAAACTTACCGATGGCGTTCCCTGTCTCATTCTGCAATATCTTCGTGGAAAACCCGCCCGAGCCAGTGATGGCGTTTAAGTGTCCGATCTTGGATTGGTCATCGTGTTCAGACGCAAGAGATGTGACTGAGAAGTGAATTGTCCCGTTGTGCCTGAAGATTAAGCGGTTATCGTACAACTCAAACGAAGCTTCTGTGGCATGTGCATCATCCGCATTTTGCAGCAGTTCATAAACGAAGTGTCCAAGGCCGGAATACTTCGCAATGATCCCCTGCATATACCCTCGATGCGCGGGTTTGTTAAAGACCTTAGCATCTTCTTCGCGATCTTTTTCAATCTCCGAAAACCAAACCTTCTCTTGCTCTGTCATTTTAAATCTCCGTGAAAAGTTGATCCAACTCTGCAGACGTATGGATGCCTTTCACTTTCGTGCGAATGGCCGATTTTGCCATGTCGAGCCGCTTGTATACTTTCTGCCCAGGCACGGCTCCTTTCATCTCGCGAATCAATTCCACTCGAGCAACTGAAGGATTCTTCTCGGCATAATCCGCTAATGCCTTAGCCTTAGCGACATTGTCGTCAAACTGAACACCATGCGGCTCCAATATATCGATGAGATACTGTCCGGTCATTGTCGGATGCTTCCGCACGACAATGAAATCGGGGAAGAACGGCTTCTTCTTGTCACCATCATCGTAAGGGAGCCGCAAAGCCCATGACGCACGCGTTACGTTCCGCAACCAACAGACGAAATCGGGGCGCTTAAACTCTTCGTCCAATACGTCCATTTCCCATGTGTTGAGAAGAAACCTGGCGCGTCCCTCCTCGTTGCAGAACAAATGGTTTGAATAACTTGTCCCCAAGCTCTCCGACTCACGCGTAACGCAGATTGTCTCGGGGAGAATGAAATTGTGCGGGCTTACAATGTCGGCATCAGATGCAATCCTGTCGTACTGGCGTCTCCAGTTCTCCGGCAACGTCGCCACAAGAGGACGTATCTGATCTCGGTAATCATGAAACTTTGCTTTCGCGTATGCAAGCAACTGTTGCCAGCACGCCTCGTCCGCCGCAAAAAGAATGACTTCAATCTTGTACGCTAGCGGATCATTTTCGTCTCCGTATTTCACACCGTATGCAGTCGCAACACCCTCGTTGCCGAGCTTGTTTTCGGCCATGCGAAGCTGTCGATCGACGTCCGTATCCGTCGTCGAGAAGAGGTCGCCTTCTCCTGAAACGGCCAGCGGCTGCCCGAACGGATCGAACACCTTTGTTATCAACTTGAACTGCATGACCTTCGCGACGAGTTCGTCGTATGTCCCGTTATTCTTCAATTCAACTGCATGCGCATGTATGCGATCGACAATGTCCTGAGTAACATCGCTTACCGCATTCGGATATAAATGCGCCTGAGTCATGAAGTGCGCGAGTTTACAGAGTGACCTGAAATAGTCACTGATGACAACATTGCGGACATCATAATTCAGCAAGTGCAAGTCATTGATGAACTTGACCACACCGACACGGTCAAATTTATCAGGCCAAAGCGGCGCATTAGGCGTTGCCGGGGCTGAGCCGCCATCCAGTTTGAATGAATCCGGTTGCTCCTGTTGATTCTCGGCCGCAACCGGGGCAGGTTGCCCACCTGCCGTGCTGTCTGATATTGGTGCCGCAGCTGACGTTGATACAGTAGTTGATGTAGTACTTGTCTGTTGAGTCCCTCCCACCGTAGTTGGCTGGGGTGCCGCACTTGGTTTCGGCGAACCGTCCGCACCCGACGAAGCAAGCACAAAAGACGATTGCACAGGGACTCCAGGTGTCGTAGGAGTTGCCTTCGGCATCGGCGGATTGATGCTCAACACCTCACGGTGTCCACTGCCTATCTCCTCCTGATCGATTTCGGTCGGCAATTCACCACCTTCCGCATTTTGCAACGCCTCTACAATGTCCGACACTGTATTGACGTCGAAATAGGGTAAATACAAATGCACGTCATTGAGTGTGTCGTCTACTTCGATGTGCATCTGCTTGGGCGTACGGATCATTCGACCCAGAAGCTGCGCGATGTGAGTCGCATCCGTCGCCCTGCGAAATGACATCATCGTCTCGGCCCTCGGACAGTCCCAGCCGGTCGACAAGTTCTCCTTGAAGAAAACCACCTTCACTTTCGCGTCGTCAGCAATTCGAGACGGCTCCTCATAACATACTGGCAGACCATTCACAGTTAGTGTCGCCGTCGTCTGTCCGAAAGTGTGAACAACTTCGCCAGCACTGAAACGGATTCCCAACCGCTGTTCAATCTTCACAAGGCAGTCATCGAGGTCGGTTGCAGAGACTTGATCTCCTGTCCCATTTTGCACTTGGATGACAAATACCGGATTGAACTTCGCATAATGCTGTTCTTCACAATACTGATTCCAATGGATACACTTGTCGTTCCAAGCGTCTGCCGCCGCCTGAAGCACGGCCATGTCATTCTGTGCCGCCGCATCGCCCGGATAACGGAAAACAATACGATCCTTAAGCAATCCCGATCGCCGCACGGCCTCAACAGGAACAGAGACTTGATAGATAGTCGCAGCCGTGCCCGCCACAAGACGGTTGAACCTTTCAGGCGTTGCAGACATGCCCAAAACGACCGGCATAGGCGCAAGCCCGTCATTCGGACGCCCCAATATGAACGACTGCATAATCGTTGTCGCTGTCGCCGCAGCGTTCCCCTGCATGCCGCGATGTGCCTCATCGATGATAAGATAGAGCCGATCGCTTTTTTGTGCAATCGTGTTCTGCAGCGTTTCCCAAATGGTATAGTTACGGGCATCACCCTTCTTCACGAGATTGCTCGACTTGGAAAGCTTCCCCGTGTTGAGGAAGTAGATGTGCCCGTCCTCCAACATCTCCTGATCAAAACTCTCGTCCGTAATCGTCACGCACTGTCCGATGGAAATGCGATCGCAATTACTCTCAATCTTTGACCGTGACTGCGCGTTGAGCTCAGGGGAATCGCTCAGCCACAGGAATATGGCTTCCGGCTGCTCTTGGTACTCAGCCGTTCCGTTGTAAACGTCTTCTATAAGCGCCGCCGAAATGATAGTCTTGCCCGCACCTGTGGGAGCGGTAAACGAAATCACTTGAGGCACATGCAACTGCGCAAAGCCATTGAGAGAGAACGCCAACTTCTTGCGGAGGTCTTTGACAGCCGTATCCTGAAATGGAAATAGTTTCGCCTTCATCGCCTACCTCATGCTTTTGTTGATTCTGAAATTGTCGAGATAATCACGATAGAGCTGGATGCACCGCGCGCCTGGGAAATGCAACGACATTTCCTTAAAAGCGCTATTTGAGTCGGTGACGAGATACACGTCGCATATGCCAGCAGCAGCTTTCACTTGCTTCTCAAATTCAAGGAATGAGGACTCGTCCGTCAGCACAGCAAACTCGTTCTCTGGCAATACCAACATCGGCGGTGTTTGTTGCGTTACCTTCGGGCACTTCCCCTTCGCACCCGACTTCATCCACAAAATCGGCAGCAGTTCCTTGAATTGTTTCCCCAGCGATACGCTGTCTTTGTCAACGAAATCAAGTTTAAAGAATGCAGCATTTGTCTTGAAGCCTTCAGACATCGGCAGGGCACGATCACCAAGAAGGCCACCTCTGACTGTAATGTACTCGCCCTTCAGGGGCTCGCCTTGAACATTCACACCTTTAATCGAGCACAGAGTACGCGGCCAGGTCACATATCGCGCAATACCTTTGGCTTCCCATTCAGGATCACCAGGATTTAATCCCTGTTTGCGGAAAGTCTTCTCTTCGGCTTCTGACACTTCGTTATTTGTAACAATAACACAGCGCCTATGCCCACCATCCTCGGCATTCAGCAAATTTACCGCATGAAGTGTCGTCCCTGACCCTGCAAAGAAGTCAACAATCAAAGCATTGGGCTTATTAGCAACAAAGAAGCGAATCGCGTCATGGACGGCATAGAGAGACTTTGGAAATGAGAACCGATTTCCGCACATCTCCTTAAGTATCTTTGACCCATAAGCATTTGCATTGTGCGTCTTCTCATTCCAATTCGTCTTTGCCATCACGTCTTGTCCATCGTCATAATGCGCTATCACAGAACCATCGTCTGAATAGCCATCAACAATTGCAACACCAGAATCGATATCCGCAACTGTTCCCGAGGTAAGATACTTGATAACGAATTTTTGGGGCGCATTAAGTTTGGCTTCTCCAACCTTTAAGTATCCTTTAGAAACTAATCTTCTTGCAGTCTCGGGGACGGCTCCCCAATTCATTTCAATTCCATTATCACGTATTGGCCATACAGTAACACACCCAGGTTGTTCAGGAATTGTCCTTATATCAATATCTGGCGAAACAGGATCGCCAATCTTCTCGATTTTAGCAGTAGTTGTGTTAACATAAATTGGATAGAACTGTGAAGTTCCACCTTTTGATGTCCCTCGTTTCGATTGCAAATCATGTCTTCTGAAAGTTTCCCACGTGACATCTATTCTTCTGGAACTCGCCAGAGTTTTAATGCCACATGGAGAAGCATTCCCAATCATAACAACAAATAGATATTCATCATTTCGAGAGAATGAGTTGAGGCGCTTCGAACCGCTGGGATTAATGACACTGCTGATCATTTGAATCCGCGCCTCAGGGAACATTTCCTCTAGCAACATGCCAAGATGCAAATATTCCTTCTCGTCAATCGTTACAATCAAAACGGAACCTCTTGGATTGAGCAGCTTCTTTGCAATCCGCAGCCGCTTCTGCATCATGGAAAGCCACTTGGAGTGACGATAGGCGTCGTTGCTATCGACATAGTCGTTGTTGTACTTCCAGTCACGGGCGCCCGTATTGTATGGCGGATCAATGTAGATGCAATCAACCTTACCCTTGTATAGATATTCTAGCAGTTGGAGCGCATGGTAGTTATCGGCCTGGATAAGCGTATGCCACAGTTTGTCACCAGGCGCATTCTCAACAGTATCAATCGGCGTCAGCACCGGATAGATTGGATCGCCAAACCGCGCGATCGGAATAAGGTCTTCTATTGCAACATCCTCGGACTTATTCACTGACGCATGCCAACACGTCGCAACGCCATCCTTTATGCGCTGCACCATCAGAACGTCGTTGAAATCGCCGTCTTTCCGCGCGACTGTCATGCCGCGCTTGATCTTTATGCCCCAGAGCGGCGTACATTCCGGTAAATGCTCTTCAAAAACAAGCCCAAACTTCTTGTGCTTTGATACATGCTCAAATTCTCCCCTCAACGCAGCGCGCAGACTCGCATCGCCGACACGCTCCAAAAGATCATGAATTCTTGCCACTATTCGTTCCTCATTCCGCGCCTGTCTCCAAAGGCCCGTCGCGCTGGCGCGGAAAAGAGAACGTGGCGTGCCTTGAAATCCATGTCTTACTAGAGGCATCGCCAAACGCCCTGCAAAAAACACGAATACAAGACACGCCACGTGTGAACTACACACGTAGCGCATCTCACATACTCGGCTTTTTGCATGAAAAATTGGCGATTTTCTAGTAAAGCCAAATACGCAAGATTGCGTACGTTGCCGCGGTTAGGTTGCCCGCCCGCGGCTTTTCCCTCTCCCCGAATCGCGGGCACGTCGGAGATGTGCCCCTACCAGGTGGAGAACCGGCCGGCATCCCTGCCCGACCGCTATATGCGATTTACTTTGTCTGCATCCTCCTTTTCATAACCATGACGATAAATATTGTATCAAAAGCAGGATTTTACGTCAAATCCCTCAAAAACTGCACGAAAACTGCGCAAAATGGGGCGGATGCGGTCATCAACTCCTCGACTCCCCCTATCTCTCCGTTCTCACAATTGATTGCGCCTATTTCAACATACGGGAAACGATCCTGAAAGTATTGTGCCTTATCCCACGTTTCATCCGACAGTTCGCATAGTTCTTTCATCGCGAGATGCCTGTGCGATTCAATGCGCAACCGATTCATGCGAAACGTAGGACTGTGGAAATGCGGATCCAGCCGCCTACCTTGAGCTTCCGATGCTTTGATTCTAAAGGTAACACTCACAGCAAGTCTCCATTCTCATGTAAAGAAATCCGCGTTTTCTTATACATGACGCTCGTCTCATGTAAAGAAAATGGCGTTTTGCTTTGCATGACAGTTGAAATGTGTATAGCAAAAGCCGTTTTGCTATGCACATTCGGTGAGATCTGTATAAAAAATGGCGTTTTGCTATACATATCACTCACTATCTGATAGTTTTTCGTGATTAACCAGCAAATCTACAAGTTTTTCGTTTATGTAATAATTTACTCGGCCAACTTTAAACTTGCTTAATAGTCCTAGTTTGACAATTTTATCCAAATAAGACGATGCCGTCATCCTTGTCACGCCCAAGGCCCCGGTTGTATGGTCAATTTTGGTATAGGGGTGGTAAAACAGGTGGTTGAGCAATTCATGACGATAGCTCTTACCAAATTCTGGTCGTAGGGCGGCCTTATACTCCGCCATCAGCCGATTGATGCCATTGACAATCGTAATTGTGTGCGCCGCCGTCACTTCAATGCCTTTCAGCATGAACAAGACCCACGCCTGCCAATCCGCCACGGCACCATTGCTGTCTCGCACCGCCTGCAACAGACGGTAATACTCTGTCTTGTTCTGGGTAATATAACGGCTTAAATACAAAATCGGCAAGTCCAACAAGCCGTTTACAACCAGAAACAAGATGCAGACGATTCGTCCCGTTCGTCCGTTGCCATCGTAAAACGGATGGATGCTTTCGAACTGGTGATGGATGACCGCCAATTTGACGAGAGGATCCCAATCCGACATTTCCGGACGATTTATGAACTCCTCGAGGTTGCGCATGTACCGGACAACATCATTCCCGTCCTGCGGCGGCTGGTAAATCACATTCCCGAAGTTGTCCCGCAGTTCCGTACCAGGCACCTTGCGGAATCCCGCCGTAT
>JAEEGL012566504.1_pt1 | contig 14151 bp, 12 predicted proteins | sample 9134231 | NCBI WGS metagenome assembly JAEEGL01 (sample SAMN16246548, study PRJNA631951) | gut metagenome | biome: gut microbiome; feature: rumen; material: fiber-attached | host: Bos | place: Iran: Karaj | collected 2018-10 | reverse complement strand
GCGTGGTCTTGGTCGCCTTCACGGCCTGAGACTTGTGGATTTCTACCAGCTCAGGTGTCTCGTTGCGGTTGGTCACATGGACGTTCTCGTTCATCACAATGGCGGGGCTCAGGTACATGGTCAGGCCCACGATGACGCCCAGACCCACCTGGCCGACGATCTTGAACTTACCCTTGAGGCCCTGCTTGTTGTGATGGAAGACCTTGATGTAGTCGTCGGCAAAGCCCAACGCACCGCACCACAGCATGGACACGATCATCAGCAGCATATAGACGTTGTTGAGCTTACCCAGCAACAGGCAGGGCACCAGCAGCGAAATGATGATGATGATACCGCCCATGGTGGGAGTACCCTGCTTCTCGGAGTTGCCGCCCAGCTTCTCTTCACGCTCCTTGTCACACATCTGGCGCTCCTTGAGCTTAAAGATGATGCGACGTCCGATCACGATGCCGATGAACAGCGACAGGATGAAGGCAAAGCCGCTCCTGAACGTGATGTACTCAAACAGTCGTGCTCCGGGCACGTGATACTGTTGCAGGTAATGGAAAAGATGGTATAACATATCTTCTTGTTGATGTGGTTAATAATCAAACGTTTTCTCCGGCAAAGACCTCCTCGACCTGCTCGCGGTCGTCAAAGTGGTGCTTCACGTGGTTGATTTCCTGATAATCCTCGTGGCCCTTGCCGGCAACCAGGACGACGTCGCCCGCCTGGGCCAGCTGGCACGCGGTGCGGATGGCCTGACGACGGTCGGTAATCGTCAACGTGCGGGGACGGGCGTCCTCGGGCAGACCGACTTCCATCTGACGCAGGATCTCATCGGGATCCTCGGTGCGCGGGTTGTCGCTGGTGAGCACGACACGGTCACTGCGCACGGCAGCCTCGCGGGCCATGATGGGACGCTTGCCGGCGTCACGGTCGCCTCCGCAGCCACACACGGTGATGATGTTGCCGCTGTTGCCCACCACCTCGCGGATGGTGTCCAGCACGTTGACCAGGGCGTCGGGCGTGTGGGCATAATCGATGATGGCCGTGTAGCCGCGCGGTGAACGCAACGTCTGGAAACGGCCGGCTACAGGGACAAGCAGGCTCATCTTGACGAGTACCTCCTGCGGGTCAAAGCCGAGCAACAGCGCAGCGCCGTAGACCGACAGCAGGTTATAGGCATTGAAACGGCCGGTAAACATGACCTCCACCTGGTTGCCGTTAAGCTCCAGCGTAGTGCCGTCCAGGCGGGACTCGACGATGCGGCCCTTGAAGTCGGCCATCGCACGCAGCGAGTAGCGATACTTGTCGGCACGGGTGTTCTGCAACATCACCTCACCGACCTTGTCGTCGGCATTGACCAGGGCAAACGCGCCGGCAGGCAGAGCGTCAAAGAACATCTTCTTGGCCGCAATGTAGTTGTCCACCGTCTTGTGGAAGTCCATGTGGTCGCGCGTGAGGTTGGTAAAGATGCCACCGGCAAAGTTGATGCCCTCGATGCGTCCCTGCACACAGGCATGGGAACTCACCTCCATGAAGGCAAATTCGCAGCCCGCCAGCACCATCTCGTGCAGCAGGCGGTTAAGTGTCAAGTGATCAGGCGTGGTCTGCTTGGCCTCTTGCTCGACGGTGTCAATGATGTTCTTGACCGTGGACAGCAGGCCGGCCTTGTGGCCCAGCAGGCGCGTCATCTCATAGAGCAGCGTGGCGGTCGTTGTCTTGCCGTTGGTACCGGTGACGCCCACCAGGCGCAGCTGCCTGGACGGGTGGTCAAACCATTCGTCGGCCAGCCGCGACAGGGCTGTGACGCTGTTCTCGACCTGGACATAGGCCACACTGGCGTTCAGCTGCTCGGGCATGTCCTCGCACACGACGGCGCGCGCTCCGGCAGCTACCACGTCACCGATGAAACGATGAGAATCGACGGCGACACCCTTGACGGCGATGAACATCGCACCGGGACTGGCCTGACGGGAGTCATTGATCACGTCGGTAATTTCAATATCAGTAGGACCCACTACCTGGAGCGGGTTGATAGCCACGAGTAATTGTGATAATCTTTTCATGATTCTATAGATGTTTTTTAGGAATTCTTCAACCTGAGATTGATACGTTGCCCTCGGGCATATTGGGTACCCGCCGAAGGACTCTGGGAAACGACCATGCCCGTTCCCGTGAAGCTCACGCACAAGCCGGCATTCTCGAGCACACGGATGGCCTCACGGACGCTGAGTCCGATGACATTGGGCACTCCGCTCTTTACCTGGGCAGGGGCGGTATAGTGATGAGAGGACTTGATGCCGAGGCCGCGTTCCACGTTCTTGGCCTTGCTTTCGCCCAGCGAGGCGTAGAGTATGGGATAGGGTTTCCCGGCATTGTCCTTGCCAACTTTGGCATTAGCATAGTCGGGCTTCGCACCCAGCAGGCCGTGGGCATACATCTTGCGGGCGACGTTTCTCATGACCATACCGCTGCTGGCACCGGCGCCACGGTCGGCACCGAGCATGAGGACGATGCACGAGTACTTGGGATTCTCATAGGGGAAGAATCCGCAGAAGGCGAGACGCTTCCTGGCGCCATACTTGCCATTGATGACCTCATAGGCGGTTCCCGTCTTTCCGGCGATCTCCACCATCGAGTCCTGCACCCAATGGCGTGCCGTGCCGTGGGCACCCCACACCACGTCATGCAACATCAGTCGCAGCTTGGCGGCATTCTCGGGAGAGCACACCTGGTCTCGGATATAGGTCACAGGAATGATCGAGTCGGGCTCGCCCTTCCTGGAGAGTTTCTTGAACAGTCGCGGACGCACAAACTTGCCATTGTTGGCAATGGCGTTGTACATCGCCAGGGTGTACAACGGCGGAATACGCGAGCCGTAGCCATAGGCCTGGCGGGAGAGGACGACACGTCCGCCGTCCTTGACGTCGGCCTTGCTGAAGACGGGCGTCTCTTCACCGGCGATTCCCAAGTGGAAGGGCTCAAAGAAGCCCATCCCCTCCAAACGCTCGCGGAAGGCGGGCGGGTTGGAGCCATACTTCTGGGTGATGATCTTGGCCATACCGATGTTGGACGAGGTCTCGATGATCTGCCTTGCCGACCTGGACGGAGCGCCATGGGAGTCGGTAATGGGATTGCCGCCGGCATACGCCCAGGAATAGCCTGTCGCCCACTGCTTGTCGATGTCGGTCACGATGCCGTCCTCAAGGGCGACCATCATCGAGATGGTCTTGACTACCGAGCCCGGCTCATAACCGAGAACCGCATAGTTGATACCCTCGACATACTCGTGGGGATCGTTTTCACTGCGCTTGAGGTTGCTGATGGCCTTGATGTCGCCGGTCTCCACCTCCATGAGCACGCAGGTGCCCCACTCGGCATTGGTCTCGATGCACATGTCGTTCAACTCGTGCTCCACGATATCCTGCAACTGGACGTTGATGGTCGTGGTGATGTCATAGCCCTTGGTCGCGGGGACACTCTCCACCGGGATGATGCCATTGGTCAACTGCAGGTGGCGCGCGATGCCCGGCTTGCCATAGAGCAGCGTGTCAAGAGCGCGCTCCAGTCCCGACTTGCCGTGAGTGAGCGTGCTGTCCAGGCTGCCGATACTGCGAGCCGCCATCGTGCCATAGGGCTTGGTGCGTCTCGCCACTTTCTCATGGTAGAAGCCGGACTCGTTGACGGGCTTCCTGAAGAACGGGAAACGATGCACACGCTCATATTCACGATGAGTGAGCTGTCGCTGGAACAGGCGATAGGCATGGTTAAAGCGGGGAGGATTACCCTTAGACGCTTTCACGATACGTTCACGCGCATCGGTCAGCTCCTTGCGCCAGTCCTGAGCCGACCTTGAGGGGTCAAATACGGCAAGGCTGTCACACAACGGGCCGATGTACTTCTTCAGGGTATCTTCCTCGATGCCTCGTGCCAGCCAGTCGATGCGCACGATATAGAATTCCAGATTGGCCGCAAGCTCGGTACCGTCATCGGCCAGGATCGTGCCACGCTCGGGCTGGGTGTAGATGAGGCTGTCCAGCACTGTGTTGGCCTTGACATTCCACTCCTTGGCATGGACGACAGTGAGCTTGAACATGCACCACAGGATCATGGCCGAGAAGAGGAGCATAAATCCCACCACGATCGCATAGCGCAGCAAAATGTGTCTTTTGTTGTTCTGTTTCATTGGTCTTTTTATTGGGGTAAATTCAAACTATTTTTTTGACTTCAGCTCATAGGGGGGTGTCGTCGGGGCTGTCAGCCCGAGGCGCTTCTCATTCATGAGCTTGACCATCTCGCTCTCGCGGATCATCGAGTTATACTTCGCACTGGAGACCACCAGGTCGCTCTGGGCGTTGGCAAGGTCGGTCTTCAAGGCCAGCAACTCCTGGATGCTACGTTGGCAAGCGAACTTATTGCCGATATAGGCCAGTGCCATCGCCACCACAAAAACCACATACACCCAGTTGCGCTTGAAGAACTCAAGCGAAAAGAAGCGGCCCTGCACGAGTGTCCTGCCTGCCTTCTTGCCCGTCTCGGCAGCATTATTTTTTTTCTCAGCCATTGTTGTCTGTCTTGATTTGAAATTCGTGAATTAGTAATTTTTCTGCTACTCTCCCAAGAGCTCGGCGACGCGAAGCTTGGCACTGCGGGAGCGGGGGTTGCGCTCCACCTCATCGGCATTAGGGACGATGACCTTGCCGGTAATGACGCGCCAGGGCGTATTCACGCGGCCATAGAAATCCTTCTCCTGCTTGCCCTCCACATTGCCGGTGCGCATGAAGTTCTTCACCAAGCGGTCCTCCAGCGAGTGGTAAGTGATGATGGCCAGGCGTCCGCCGGGGTTGAGCACCTCTACCGACTGGCTCAAGAGCTTGCGCAGGGCGGCGAGTTCGCCGTTTACCTCGATGCGCAGGGCCTGGAACAGCATCGACAGCTCCTTCTTCTCCTGAGCAGGCTTGACCAGAGGACGCACGACATTCAGCAGCTCGCCGGTCGTCGCCAGGGGGCGGGCCTTGACAATCGCAGCGGCCAGGCGGCGTGACTGCCGCAACTCGCCATACAGGTACAGCACGTCGGCCAGGGCCTCCTCGCTGTAGGTGTTCAACAGCTCGCGGGCCGTGAAGGTGGCGCTACGGTTCATGCGCATATCCAGCGGCGCATCGGCACGGAAGGTAAATCCTCTCTCCACCTCGTCGAAGTGGTGGAACGAGACGCCCAGGTCGGCAAGGATGCCGTCAACCCGCTGAATGCCGTAGTAACGCAGGTAATTTTTCAGAAATGCAAAATTTCCGTGTGCAAATGTAAATCTTGCGTCATTTAGCCTATTCTGCCACGCATCCATGTCCTGATCCATACCTACCAGGCGTCCCTCGTGACCCAGGCACTCAAGAATAGCACGACTATGGCCCCCGCCACCAAAGGTGGCGTCGACATAGATGCCCCCAGGCTTGATAGCAAGCCCGTCAATGCTCTCGCGGAGCAACGCAGGTATGTGATACACAGTCTGTTCCATTGATATCGTCCTTTGCCGTAGAGTGTTCTTCCGCCCCATCTTTTTGGGGACTTCAAAATTACTACATTTTTTTGGTATAATTTGCATTCCCAAACCACAAAATTTACATTTAATAGTTATTTTTTATTAACAGGCCTATTGACAATCTTTAATTAGACTGAAAATCAGCATTTTAGATGGAGTTGTCAGAAATTTACAACTGCAAAATAGTTGCTATTTTTTGGCAATTTTTCATGGCCTGGAAATTCGAGCCGGAAACCGAGATTTTCCGCTTTCTGACAAGTGTTGCGAATTTTTGCAGATTTTATGAATTGTAAAGATTTTTTTAATATAATTTTCAATACCTTTGCAACAAGATTGTACAGGCAATTCTATTCTGTAACTAAAATTATTATTGCTTCATTATGGTTGACAACACGAGACGTGACCACCACCTACCGACAGGGGATCTGCTGCAAGCAGCCACCCCTCTGTATTACTATGACCTGGATGTTCTGCACGAGACGATCGACGAGGTCAAGCGCCAGATTGAGGGCTATCCGTTCAAGGGTCATTATGCCGTCAAGGCCAATTACAATCCGCGCATTCTCAAGGAGATAGCAATGAGCGGCATAGGTGCCGACCTGGTGAGTGGCGGTGAAATGCAGGGAGCCCTGAAGGCGGGATTTCAAGGTGCGGACATGACCTATTCGGGCGTGGGTAAAACCGACCAAGAGATCCTCTTAGGACTGGAACATGAGATCGGTTGCTTCAATGTGGAATCCCTGCCTGAGCTGGAGGTCATCAGTGAGCTGGCTCGCGAAATGGGCAAGACGGCGAACGTCGCCATCCGCGTCAACCCCGACATTGATGCCCATACCCACAAGTACATTACTACAGGGACCGCCGAGAACAAGTTCGGCATCACGATCGAGGAACTGGAACATGTTATCAATCAGGCGATAGCGTTGCCCGACATCCATTTCAAGGGCCTGCATTTCCACATCGGTTCCCAAATCACGACCGCGCAGCCCTACATCATGCTCTGTGAGACAGCCAATGCACTGATGGACCACTATGAGGCGCGTGGCATTCACTTCGAAATGATCAATGCCGGTGGCGGGTTGGGCATCGACTACAGCCGTCCCGACGAGAACCCGATACCCGACTTCAAGCAATTCTTTGACGTGTTCAAGCAGCATCTCAAATTGAGGCCCGGCCAGACGCTGCACTTCGAACTGGGCCGCGCCATCGTCGGCCAGTGCGGCACGCTCATCAGTCGCGTGGTGTTCGTCAAGGAGAACCGCAACAAGAAATTCGTCATCCTTGATGCGGGCATGACTGACCTGATCAGGCCGGCACTGTACGGTGCTCACCACAAGATCCAGAACCTGACCTCTCGGGAATCGGCCAGCGATACCTATGACATCGTGGGGCCCGTCTGTGAGTCCAGCGACGTGTTCGCCCATGACTACGTCATGCCGCTGACTCATCGCGGCGACCTGATTGCCATCCGCTCGGCGGGCGCCTACGGCGAGTCCATGTCCTCGCGCTACAACATGCGCAAGCTGCCTGTATCATTCTACAGCAAGTGAGTTCAATCTCATGGCAATTTATCGCACTCATTCACAGTAGCTTACAAATCATCCATGAAAAAAAATGAAAAATAATTACTGAATTCTATAGCATGATTAAAAAAAATAGCTATTTTTGCGACAAGTTACCAAGAAATTTGATCTCATGGAAAAAATTGACACTCTGGATAAGAAGATTCTGGAAATTGTGATGAATAATGCCCGCATCCCCAGCAAGGATGTGGCTCAGGTGTGTGGCGTGTCACGCGCAGCAGTTCACCAGCGCATCCAGCGCCTTATCGATGACGGCGTCATTACCGGATCGGGCTATACCGTTAACCCCAAGATGCTCGGTTACTCCACCTGCACCTTTATCGGGCTGACGCTGGAACGCGGCTCCATGTACCGTACCGTGGTTCCTGAGTTGCTCAAGATCAGGGAGGTGGTCGAGTGCCATTTCACCACCGGTCATTATACGATGATGATCAAGGTCTATGCCCGGGATAACGAACACCTGATGTCACTGGTCAATGACCATATCCAGCACATCGAGGGTGTTGCAGCCACCGAGACGCTCATCTCGCTGGAGCAGAGCATCAGCCGCACGCTTCCCATCTATTTTGACTGACGTGTAACCATACCACACACATCGTAAGTCCCCTTCTATCAGGCAGAAAGTCTTCTGCGCCCTGTCTCATGGGCGTATATCTCCATTTCATCACGCACGTGCATGCATTCAGGGCGTGGCACCGTCATCAATGCCCGGCCCACGTTAAGCCGATGAGATTTTCCATCGGGCGGAGGGCTCCCTTTTGGTTTTTTATTTGTACCTTTGTCAGCGACAACAGACAAATTCACTTAGCAAACAATAACTATACCATCACGATGGATAACAACCGATATTGCGTTATCATGTGCGGCGGCGTGGGCAGCCGCTTCTGGCCTTTCTCCAAGGCAGCTCGTCCCAAACAGTTCATCGACTTCTTCGGCACCGGACGCTCGCTGCTGCAGATGGCATTTGACCGCATCAGCGGTATCGTGCCCGTTGAGAACATCATCCTGATTTCAAATGAGAGCTACGAGCCCCTCATCAAGGAGCAACTGCCTGAAATACAGGATAATCAGATTCTGCTGGAGCCGGTGCGCCGCAACACCGCACCTTGCATTGCCTGGGCCGCCCATCACATCAAGGCAATCAACCCCGACGCCAAGATGATGGTTGCTCCCAGCGACCACCTGATCATCAATGTCGACAAGTTCAGGCAGAGCGTGATCAGCGCCTTTGACTTCATTGACAAGCACGATGCCCTGGTGACCATGGGCATCAAACCCAGCCGGCCCGAGACCGGATACGGTTACATCCAGGTGGGCGAGCCCGTGGAAGGCAATTTCTCGACGGTCAAGACCTTTACCGAGAAGCCTAACGAAGACCTGGCCCGCGTCTTCCTCGAGTCGGGTGAATTCTTCTGGAACTCAGGCATGTTCTTCTGGAGTGCCACCAGCATCATCAATGCCCTGAACACATGTGCCCCCGAGGTCAACACCACCTTTGAGCAGGGAGCTGCTTATTTCGGCACCGACCAGGAGAACAAGTATATCGAGGCCAACTTCGAGGCCTGCCCTAACATCAGCATCGACTTCGCCGTCATGGAGAAGGCCCCCAATGTCTATATCGAGACAGTGGACTTCGGCTGGAATGACCTGGGCACCTGGCGGTCGCTCTATGACCACTCGCCCAAGAACAAGGACGGCAACGTCACCCAGAATTGTAAAGCACTGATGTACAACAGCCACAACAACATCGTCGCTATCAAGGGCGACAAGCTCGTGATCACCTCGGGCCTGGAAGGCTACATCGTTGCCGACGTTGACGATGCCCTGCTCATCGTCCCGCTGGAGGAAGAGCAGAGAATCAAGCAGTATGTCAACGAGGTGAAATCCAAGTTCGGAGACAAGTACCTGTAAACGTCTCCACGTCAATCTGATAAAAAACAGTTCACGGGGCCTCCGCCAGTTGGCGAGGGTCCCGTGTTAGTTTCTTCTATACGCGCCCAGGACGATGGTCCGGTCCTGGCGGTCAAGCGGTTACTGCTGCGGCTGCTGAGGTTGGGCTCCAGGTTGTGCCGCCTCACGAGGGCGTGCCAGCAGCTCGAAGGTGTCAACGTAGATCTCGGTGGTGAAACGCTTCACCTGATTACGATCCTCCCAAGCGCGGGTGCGCAGGCGACCTTCAAGATAAATCTGAGTGCCCTTGCGGATATAACGCTCGGCGACCTCGGCATTCTTTCCCCACATCACGATATTATGCCACTCGGTGCGCTCGGGGACCTGCACGCCGTTAGCATTGGTGTAAGCGCGGTCAGTAGTGGCCAGCGTAAACGAAGCGACAGGCTGATTTTGTGCTACATAGCGCACGTCGGGGTCCTTCCCTACCCGTCCCAACAGAATGACTTTATTGACTGACATGACTTAAAATGGTTTTGTTTTGTTGTTATATATATTTATTAATAATGTGTAATGCTCGTTTTTGCTCAGCATCCGGTGGCCTTCAGGACCAAGCCTGCCCGCTCATGGAGGCCGAACAGCAGGTTCATCGCGTGGACTGCTGTTCCGGCACTGCCCTTGAGCAGGAGGTCCATCACGGCATGAACCGTGAGTTTGCCACTATGCTCGTCCTTGTCGAGGTGGATGAGGCATTTGTTGGTATTCTCAACGTCGGCAGTGTGGATGGGGCGGTCAACCATGAACACAAAGTTATGGTCATCGTAGTATTGCTCGTAGAGCTGCCGCACCTCATCGATATCGGCCTTGCACATGAACTGTGCTGCCACAGCCAGCGTCCGTCGCTCGGCCAGCGGCGTGACGGTCAGGCTCACGGGCTGGTCAAAGCCTGTCTGGCACTGTTGCAAGGCCAGCTTGACCTCTTGCTGCTGGTCGCGTGCCCAGTCGGCGGGGCTCATGCCGTCAAGCATCCTGCAGTTGTCCTGAAATGCCATCGCTCCCAGGGCTACATGTATCGCCAGGGGGCTGTCCAGCAACAGGTTGCGTGCCATCGGCATCAGCGCCAGCAAGGCGGCGGCCGAGGCGTTGCCCGGCACCGTCACCAGTCGCGTGTCATGCACGAGCACGCGGCGCTGCATCTCTCCCAAGCCATATTTCCATGGCTGGTCCTCGCCGTGGTCCTGATTGTGGCTGCCGCTCAGGTCAATGACCTTCACGCCCTGGGGCAGCAATGCGAGGGAGGGCTCGGCGGCCCTGGCCATATCGCGGTTCCCGCACAGGAAAATCAGGTCGACCTCGCCGGCGGCAACATTGCCACTGATAGCGAGGTCACACTCACCGATGATGCCCGGCACGATGCTGTCCAGTCGAGTTCCGACGGCACACGATCCCTTTACCCACATCAACTCCACGTCGGGGTGGTTGATGAGGATACGGACCAATTCGGCAGCGCACAGATGGTCACAACCGACAATGCCGACCTTAATCATCAGCAACGGGGGCCTGAGGCAGGTCGATCGTCAGATGTGAATTTTTAGGCATGAACTGTTCAAACACGGCCAGGGCCTGCTCGCGGGTGACGCCCTCGGCAATGACGGCGACTACCGTGTCGGCGCCGGCAATGGTGCCCAGAATCTCGGGAGGACGGCTCATGTCAATGTCATAGGCCAGGCCAGGAGCATAACCGTTGCGCGTCTTGATGACGGCCAGGTTGCCCGAGAACTGCACCGACACCATACCCACCTGCTTGGCTGCGTGGGTATCGGTCTGGCGCATACTCAGCAGACGGTCCTGCAGCTGGTTGCTGTCCGGAATGATATACATGTACGTATTGCGGTCGGTGGCCACCTTGGAAATCTTCAAGGCCTTGAGGTCGCGCGATAATGTAGCCTGAGTCACATTGATGTTGTGCTCACGCAGCATATCGGCCAACTCACTCTGGCTGCCGATGCAATTTGTCTTGATCAGATCAGTGATCAATTGTAGACGGTCACGTTTTCTTTTCACGAGTACTTTCTTTTTTCTTGGTTTCTTAGTTACTGTAGCTTCCATAAGAACATATATACTAATAAATTTGGCTTTGAGTTGCAAAGATAATACTTACTTGTCAAATCATCAACATATTTATAGACTTTTTTTAATGAAAATTCAATATTTTCACTATTTTCAGCTCATTATTCATCAAAAACAATAAGTCAAGCGGCTCACATACACGATTTTTAAAGCAATTATATAGAAATTCACCCTGATCTTTTGGCATTAGCGTTTCATTCATTTTGTCCATTTCGTCCCACACATGCGAGCGCCAGTAGCGCCCAGCCCCACGAGGGGACGCTAAGACGCTGAGATTTCTTTGGAGACATCAAGTCATGACAAAGTCCCCCATTGAGGATCTTGTCGAGTTTAGTGTTGGGGACAGGGCTTGGGCGTCAGTTGGGGACCATCCATCCGGGGTCCTGCTTGAAGCGTTGCCAGGCGGCGAGGAGCTGGGGCTTGAGGGCAATGATCGTGTTGTGGGCGGGATTGAGGTTGGTGGGGTCCGCTTCTATCTTATCAATGTAGCACAGCAGATTGTAGCACATGGTATACTGGCCGGCAGCAAGGATGGCCTGGGGCTTGCTGGCTGCCTTATCCTCGGGCGTGAACCACAAGGTCGTGCCCATGCTGGCGGCGAGGGCGCTGTTCTGCTGCATCAGTTCGCTGGGGACCAGTTCCTCGGCCAGGGTGCGATTCTCGCTCATGGACTGCCACCGCTCGCCGGGCCGCAGCTCATAGATGGTGCTGGTGATCGTGCGGTTGTGCCAGCGCTTGTCATCATACAGCGAACTGTAGCTCATCTGACGCAAGCGCTTCAGGAACACCTCGCTGCTCATCATGATGATCGACTTGGCGCGGTTCATCAGCATGCTCTCAAGCGTGGCAAACTTCAGATGACTTAAAAACCGTGCCCTGTCGCCGATGAAGGTCTTGTCAATGGCGCTGTACATCTTGTTCTTCAGCAGGGCACCCGCCAGGTTGGCCAGGGTGACGACAGCCAGGATGACCGACATCACGCCGAGCCAGAAGTTGCTGCCCATCACCAGCGCCAGGATGAAGAGGGCCATGACGACGACCTCGCTGATCAGGCCGTAGTTGCGCAGCCGCCCTATCGTCAGCTTGCCGAGGCCCTTGGGCATCAGTTGCTCGCTGGGGGCATAGCCGTCCATATAGGGGCTGGTCACGTCGCTGACGATGACCAGGTCGAGGGCCTTGTCGCGCCGCTGCTTGTCCTGGCGGTATTTGCTCATGCGCTCCTCGGCCTTCAGAATGGGCTCGATGCCCTGGTTGTCGGTGATGCCGCCGTCCATGATGCCGAAGCGAGTCTTGATGTCACAGGCCACATCGGGCTGCTGCGACACCTTGAAGTCATCGGGGTACATCATCGGCTCAAAGCCGCTCGGGAAGCATGACGAGCAGGCCAGTGCCTCACCCGGGGTGATGTGGCGCGCTACACTCAGGCCGATGTTGTGCTTGCCGTTGCCGAACGCACCGTAGGAAATCCGCTGGCCATCGGTCATCCGCCCCTCGCACAGGCGGAAGCGGAAGGGCAGCGAGTTGTCAAAATCGGTGGCCAGCGCCGTGTAGTCCTTGACAGGGATGCGCTCAAAGTTGTCGATGATGTCACCCAGCGTGGCCCCGCCGAACAGGCACTCGTCATAGATGCCAGCCATGATCTTGATGCTCGACGCCTCGCGGTTGGCCTTCTCATCGCTCAGGCCCTGCAGTTCCCTCGAGACCAGGTCCTCGTTGCACAGGAAGCCGAACAGCTCATCAATCATCTCGCCCACCGGCTGTCCATGAGCCCGCGAGAGCATATACTTCATCGCCGGAATCGTGCCGCCTGAAACCGACGACAAGGCCGTCACGCAGTCCAACAGCGTGCGCCCGTCGTCCAGGCGCAGGGCATTCAGCATCGACAGCGTGCCCAGGTCGAACGTGGCCGCACGGTAGCCGCCGCCCGAGAACGTCAAGCCAATATTCAGGTCGTTTTCCATAACGTTGTTATTTTACATGAGTCCGATGAACATAACGTGCAGTGACTGAAAGCCCCGCCAACCCCCAGCCACACATCCCAGACGGGGGAGGCTTACCGATTAGGCGATTCAATCACCGAGTGGCAAAGGAGCGCTCATTATATTCCGAAGTTGGCCCACAACGGGTAGTGGTCCGAGATCATGAACGAGAGCTTCTGCTTCGTCAAGTCGCGATTCCTCAACGCCGTCTGCACGAAGTCATAATTGCCGGCAGCCTTGAACTCCAGCGACAGTTTCGGACGCTTGCCGTCGCCCGTGTTGAACCAGGCAATCTGGTCATAGTACTTTGTCTCGTTGAAGATCGAACGCGATACCGACTGCAGGTCCTCGGGCACGTACAGGCCCTCGCTCAAGAGCGTCTTGTCCAGCAGATCGCCGCGGGCATCGGTATTGAAGTCGCCCATCACGATCAGGTTCTGGTCATAGGCGTTGATGTCGCCCGCCCAGTCGTTGAGCCAGCGCGCGATGCCGCGAATCTCCTTCACGCGGTCCTTCGAGGATTTGCCGTAGATGATGTGCACCGTCACCAGGATAAACGTCTTGTCGCCCGAGCGGAAGCTCACCGCATAGGGCGAGCGCACGAACTGCTCATTGATCACCTTCTCGGGGTCATTCACCCACTCGTTAGGGATGACGATTTCGCCCGCCAGGCCCGACAGCTGCACCCTGCGCGTGTCGAACAGGTAAGCCATGCGCTCATCGTTGCCCGAGTTGCTGCTGTTGGTATCGGTCAGCACCATCGACCAGTTGTCTCCCAGGAGCTTCAGCGTGTCGCGCAGGGCCCTCAGGTTACCCTTTACCTCCTGCACGGCGACCACGTCAAAGCGGCTCAATATCTCAGCGATGCAGAAAATCGAATGCAGGTCACGCCGCGGAGAGTCCTTCTCGGTGCTCATCCACTTCCTCGTGAAGTTGCCGAAGCCGCGGATGTTCCATGTCGCAATCAGCAGGTTGCGGTCAAGCTCCTTGAACGGCACCTTTTGGTCCAGGTCCTCACGCAGCTCCGCCAGATTTGTCGCCACCT
>JAEEGL011742747.1_pt1 | contig 14151 bp, 14 predicted proteins | sample 9134231 | NCBI WGS metagenome assembly JAEEGL01 (sample SAMN16246548, study PRJNA631951) | gut metagenome | biome: gut microbiome; feature: rumen; material: fiber-attached | host: Bos | place: Iran: Karaj | collected 2018-10 | reverse complement strand
AGGTCATAAGGAACTGGCAAATTTTGAAGCTACAAGAGGGTAAAGGAAAGACTGTTCTTGGCGGAGTTCCAGATTCACTACCTTCTCTTATAAAGGCCTTCAGAATTCAAGACAAGGCTCGCAGTGCAGGCTTTGACTGGAAGTGCAAGGAAGATGTATGGGACAAGGTAAAAGAAGAGGTAAGCGAAGTGGAGGCTGAAATAAGAAACAAAACAGCGCTTAAGGAACAAGAGACAGACCCTGCACAGCAGCAGGCAATTCAGGAGCGTATTGAAGAGGAGTTCGGAGACCTTATGTTCAGCATTATCAACGCCGCCCGCCTCTATAAAATTAACCCAGACAACGCCCTTGAGCGCACAAATCAGAAGTTCATAAAGCGTTTCAACTACTTGGAATCCAAAGCAAAAGAAAAAGGCAAGACCGTAAATGACCTTACCTTTGATGAGATGAACGCCCTATGGGATGAGGCTAAACACAATTAAATATGATAGACCGCACTAAAGAACTTGGAACAGAGCCAATAGGCTCATTACTATGGCTTTATGCATTGCCATCAGTAATTAGTCAGGTTATTTCATCAGTATATAACCTAGCTGACCGTATGTTTATAGGTCAAGGTGTTGGTGCTCTTGCCATTGCAGGACTGGCCATCACAATGCCTATAATGAATGTGGTTCATGCGTTTGGCTCCCTGATTGGAGCCGGTTCTGCCGCCAGAATATCAATAGTGCTTGGCAAGAAAGATTACGTTTGGGCGGAGAAGATACTTGGTAACAGTACCGTATTCACCATAATATTCGGTGCTGTTATTTTCCTGTTCGGCTATACCATGATGGACCCTATTCTGCACGCTTTTGGTGCCACCGATGATACCATAGCATACGCCAGGGAGTATATGTATATAGTATTGCCGGGAATGGTTCTAACTACTGTTACATTTAATCTTGTAGGCCTTATACGTGCCACAGGTTATCCTCACAAAGCCATGTATATTCTTGCGGGCGGAGCCATTCTCAATATCATTCTTGACCCTATTTTCATATTTAATTTTGACTGGGGCATAGCAGGAGCCGCTTGGGCCACTACCATTTCAATGGCCACTACGGCGGTGATATCGGTGGTACATTTTATAAAACCATCATCATTTATCAGGTTTAAGCGTCATGCGTGGGCGCCTAAGGGCTATATTTTCAAGAATATAACAATGATAGGCCTGAGCCCGTTCCTTATGAACATCTGTACGGCAGGTGTGGTTGCCATACTTAACATCCAGCTTATCCGCTACGGCGGCGATATGGCGGTAGGTGCATACGGCATCATAAATACATATGGCATGTTTATATTTATGATCATCTTTGGAATATGTATGGGTATGCAGCCTATTGCGGGATATAACTATGGTGCAGGTAATTTTGATCGTCTTTCTGAGATATACAAACTTACGTCAAAGGTGTGTATGCTTTTAGGCCTGGTGGGCAGCCTTGTAGGTTGTATATTCCCAGAATATATTATGCGAGCCTTTACCACAGACTCTAACCTTATAGAGATAGGCAGTTCTGCTATGATCTACTGGGTTATAATGTTCCCGCTAATTGGCTTTACTGTGGTTAACTCACAGTTCTTCCAGTCAATAGACAAGCCGCTTGTGGCTATAATCACAAGCCTTTCTCGTCAGCTTATTTTCCTGCTGCCATTGTGCTTTGCACTGCCTCAGGTACTTGAGGAGATGGGTTATGACGGCCTTACTGGAGTATGGCTCTCAGGCACTATAAGTGATGTATTAGGAGCTACGCTTGCAGCTGTTCTTCTATACTCCCAGCGACACGTTTTCTACGTTAAGGAATAAGTATGGACACAAAAAAAAGTGGCCTAAGCCACTTCTTTTGTGACCCCGGAGGGGCTCGAACCCTCGACCCATTGATTAAGAGTCAATTGCTCTACCAACTGAGCTACGGAGTCATTTCTGATTTCGGGTGCAAAGATATAAAAAATTTTTTACATACAACAATGTTCTACAACAATTTTTACACCAATTAATATTAAAATTACACCAGCAATCAAATTAAACTTGAAATTTATCATTCTTCCAATGTAATGCCCCAGTAAAGAACCCAGTATTGACATTACAAAACTGCCTATACAAATGATAATTACTCCGTCAAATATTGATTCAGGATATGATAGAAACACAAAACCAGTGGCAAGCGCGTCAATGCTGGTGGCTACAGAGAGAAGCAGTACCACCGGGATTGAATACGGATTATTGCTATCAACATCGTCGTAATCAGAATCACCAGGATGAAAATCATGCTTCAAATCATCATAAATCATCTTTCCACCAATCATCGTTAATATCGCCAAGGCTATCCAGTGGTCGTACTCACGTATCTGATCAATAAACTCAAATCCAATGTAGAAACCAAGCAACGGCATTCCACCTTGAAAGAGGCCAAACATAAAGGCGGTAAATAATATACCGCCCCAAATAAGTTTCTTGCTAATTGCAGCTCTTGCAACAGAGACCGCAAAGCAGTCCATTGCAAGGCTAATTGAAAGTAATATGAGAGTGAAAATGTCCAATTAGAATTTCTTCATATACTCTTTTACTTTTGTGTAAACGCTCTCACCGTTAAAGCCGAATTTTTCATCAAGAACGGTGTACGGAGCAGAAAGTCCAAAGTGATCAAGACCTGCAACAGCACCTCTCAACCCTACTGTACGCTGGAGTGTCATAGGCAGACCAGCTGTAAGGCCAAACACTGGCTTATTGTAGTCTATCACGCTGCTACGGTACTCTTCTGATTGAACAAAGAACAGCCCTTCGCTTGGTATGGAAACAATTTTAACCTTCAAATTGTCACGCTCTTCAAGCAGTGCCGCAGCATCAAACAGAGTTGACACTTCAGAGCCGCTTGCAACCAAAGTTACGTCAGCATCAGTAGCATCTTTTACTATGTAAGCACCCTTCATAGCACCAAGGCAGCTCTCATATTTCTTGTCACCACGTGGCAGGCTCTTAATATTCTGGCGTGAAAGAATAAGACCTGTTGGAGTATCTTTGTTCTCAAGCGCCATCTGCCATGCAACAGTGGTTTCATCCACATCGGCGGGACGGAGAACAAGCATTGAGTTCTTACCTTTATGGTTCTTAACAGACTCCATAAGTCTTACCTGAAGTTCCTGCTCAATTGGCTGGTGGGTAGGACCGTCCTCTCCCACTCTGAATGCGTCATGAGTCCAAACATATATTACCTGCAGACGCTGCAGTGCAGACATACGGAACGCAGGTTTCATATAGTCAGAGAAAACAAAGAATGTGCCGCACACTGGTATGATACCTCCGTGCAGAGCCATACCGTTCATAATGCAAGCCATAGTAAGCTCGCTTACGCCCGCATGCAGGAATCCGCCTGAGAAATCACCTTTAACAAGAGGCTTGCTGTTCTTCAGGAAGCCCTCAGTCTTATCTGAATTAGAGAGGTCAGCAGAAGAAACTATCATGTTCTCAATCTTTCCAGAGAAGAGAGCCAGCATAGCCCCCGATGCGGAGCGTGTAGGCTGATCCTGTTTCTGCTGTATGGCTGAGAAATCAATCTCAGGCAACTCTTTGTTATAGAATGACTTGAATTTCTTATAATGTTCAGGATGTCCAGCTGCAAATTCAGCCTCCTCTGCCTTACGGCGGCGTACTATCTCTCTAAGCTGAGCCTTGCGCTCCTCATAAATCTGAGCGGCCTCAGGGAATATCTGGAATGGATTCTCAGGGTCACCACCCAGGCCTGCTATAGTCTTGGCCACATCCACACCAGCCTTTGAAAGCGGCTGTCCGTGTGTTGAAACCTTATTCTCATAACTTTCACCGTTAGGGCCTTTGGCACCCTTACCCATCAATGTGTTACCAATGATAAGTGTAGGACGTTCAGCCTCTTCATTAGCCTTCTTAAGAGCCTCACGAATCTGAGCTGCGTCATTACCGTCAATTGTCATAACATTCCAGCCCCATGAACGGTACTTCATGGCAGTGTCCTCACCGCTGACCTCATCTACAAAAGTAGAGAGCTGGACATTATTGGCGTCAAAGAACATAATAAGGTTGCTAAGGCCAAGCAAACCAGCTATACGGCCTGCACCTTGTGAAATCTCCTCCTGAATACCACCGTCAGAGATGTATGTGTAGATTTTATGTTTTGTCCACTCACCAAAGCGTGCTGCAAGGAAACGCTCTGCGATAGCCGCACCTACAGCCATTGTATGGCCTTGGCCGAGAGGGCCTGAAGTATTCTCAATTCCGTGAGCATAGTCAACCTCAGGGTGTCCCGGGCAAACAGTTCCCCACTGGCGGAATGTCTTCAAATCATCAAGTGTGTACCTGCCTGCCAGAGTTAGCACTGAATAAAGCATAGGAGACATGTGACCTGGGTCAAGGAAGAAACGGTCACGGTTCACCCAAAGAGCATCATCAGGATCATATTCAATAAACTCTGAGTAAAGCACGTTTATAAAATCAGCACCGCCCATGGCACCGCCTGGGTGACCTGATTTAGCTTTCTCCACCATTGCAGCTGAAAGAACACGTATATTATCAGCCGCCTTGTTCAATTGTGATACGGAATTCATAATTTTTTGAGGTATCAAATGCAGTAAAAACTATGCAAAGGTAGTTATAAATAAAAGAACTGCACCCTATTATTTGTTTATTTTATTAACAATATTCTGCTTCTTCTTATAAGGTATCTGGTATGAGAGAATATATTCAAGGCCAAATGTTGCGCTTGTCTTATTATACGCCCCAAAACCTGGTATGTAAACCGGATAGTCTATCTCCTTCTTGTAGAAATGAGGGAACGCCTTAACCTGGAGGTTCACGCCCATGAAAAAGCTCTTGTAAACCTGCACCCTCACACCAATCACAAACTCCAGCCAGCCCACATTCACATTGCGCTTTTCATTTGTCATATAGGTGCTCTCTTTCCAATAGAGATTCTCAAGCAGCGCATCGGAGAGTGTATAGTTCACATTTGAGAAGCCATATCTCACACCCACACCAAACACATGGTCTTTCTTTCTGTCTGGCTTGTAATTGAGGAAGTTATAATTAGCGCCCAACTTAACAAAGAGTCCGTCGCTCTTATACTTGTGAGTGCCGTAGTCATGATTCATAAACATCATACCATACTCCACTGCAGGGAACAGTCGCTGCCAAAGTGACACGTCAAAACTGACCACAAATTCAAACCTGCCGCCGTTAAAGAGCGTGGCTATTGGATTGAAAATATCCACGTTGATATACGCACCCTGATATACAGGAGACTTCAGTTTAGGCTCTGGTCTGGCACTGTCAGCTCTTACTACAAGCATAGAGTCACGACGAACCACCCCGATGCTATCTGGAGTAACAACCTTAGCCGTATCCAGGGCTATCACGCCCACAGTATCAGGCACTACCGCCTTGACAGTATCCGGTGCTGCAACCTTGAGCGTATCATGTGCAACAACTTTGGCAGTGTCTGGCATGGCAGTCTTGGCTGTATCTGCAACCACGGCAGCATTAAGAGATACCGTAGCCATCAGTAGCACAATGGAACTAATAACTGTATATCTTAATATGGACATCACCTTCTACGTTTAAAACACTTGGATTATATATCTCCGCCTTCTTAATAAAGACGTTTGGAGTGTAAGACATATCTCTAATCTCATATGATGCTACACATCCGCACTCCTTGCTCACAAAAAACGGCCTGACATTATGCTTGACTGAGAAAATGAAACTAATAACAACCTGCTCCTCTGTAGGTGGTAATATAGTGAACTCATACTCAGTAAGATCTGCGGTCAGATGCATAGGAAGAAACACCGTGTTAACATTCACATTATTATATAGAATAGAGTCACTGCCAACCCCTTTTACTGTAAGGCGCTGAACAGTAAGTGGTTTCATTGTCAACGAATCCAAGAAAGCAACACCAAGCAGAGAGCGTTTGGACTGATAACATTCTGACGTACACGATGCAAGCACAGCACCGGCAAGCACAGCCACCACAACCGCTATTTTTACAAAAACCTTCACTTAAACAAAGTATTTCTTAATCTCATTCTTAATAAATGAAATGGCAAGCAATGTAGGAGAATCCTCACTCTGGTTATATGTGGCAAGTATTACATTTGCAAGCTGTGCAGACGGAGCCTCAGGCGGAACCTTGGCGGCGCATGCGTTAATCAGCTGAATAATATTCTCCTTGGCGTTACGGATAACGCTCCACGCTTCATCACTCACGTACACCTGCTGGGCCACATTATGCTCATACTCAGCCCTTATGTCAATAAGCAGAGAGGCGTGATACTGAAGAGCTGTGAGTGCGTCATCCTGAAGACGCACGAGAAGGCTGTCCGGGCTTATTCTCTCCAAGAACAGCACCATACGCTCATACGCGTTAAGACGTATAGGCAGAGTGGTTTTCAAACTCTCCTTAGCCAGCAGATAGCGGCGGCGGGCGTTCTCCTCTTTAGTAAAATTACGCAGCATGATGTATGCCACAAAAAACACCACCAATGCAGGGATGGTGTAGGCTAATATTTGAAGAAAAAGTTCCATAGACTATATTGTACACTGTATCTGATATTTATTTCTCTCTCCCGATGAGCGCGCTATGAGCTCGCCAAGAAAACCTGTAACAAAGAACTGGGTTCCAAGCACCATGGAGAGCATTGCTATATAGAAATATGGGCTGTTGGTCACAAGCGGCGCCCTGTATCCCATAATAATAGCCTTCAATTTTACAGCACCTACAACCACCACCATAATCAAACCTATTATGAACATGATGGAGCCCCATACGCCAAAGAAGTGCATAGGACGCACTCCAAATTTTGAAAGGAACCACAGGCTGAGCAAATCAAGATAGCCGTGAACAAAACGGTCAACACCAAACTTGCTTTTACCAAACTTACGAGCCTGATGGTGAACCTCCTTCTCCCCTATCTTGTCAAAACCAGCGTTCTTGGCAAGGAACGGAATGTAGCGGTGCATCTCTCCGTAAACCTCAATATTCTTAACAACGTCAAGCCTGTAAGCCTTGAGACCGCAGTTAAAATCATGCAGTTTAATACCAGAGACCTTACGGGCAGTGGCGTTAAAAAGCTTGCTCGGCAGGTTTTTAGTGAGTTTAGGGTCATGACGTTTCTTTTTCCACCCCGATACCAAGTCATACCCCTCATCCACAATCATGCGGTAAAGTTCAGGTATCTCATCAGGGCTGTCCTGAAGGTCAGCATCCATTGTAATCACAACATCACCCTTTGCCTTCTCAAAGCCGCAGTACAGAGCCGGCGATTTGCCATAGTTTCTGCGGAACTTAATGCCACAAACTTCACTATTATCCTTTGAAAGGTCCAGAATGGTGTTCCATGAGCCGTCTGTGGAGCCGTCATCAACAAAAATAACCTCAAAGGTGAGTTTATTTTCAATCATAACTCTCTTTATCCAAGAGAAGAGCTCAGGAAGAGACTCCTGCTCGTTATATAAAGGTATTACTACTGAGATGTTCATAACTTCTTTCGTTTAACTAATCCAGCTATAGGTAATCCTAAAATAAACCCTACCACTATGTTAATCCAGATAGTCTGTATAGCCACTGTTGATGCTGACGGCACGCCAACCTCCTTTATCTGAGTGATTAAATCATTTACAGACTGCTTGTTCTCAGAATACTTGGTAAGCGTATCTATAAGACTGGCCACCTGCTGGGCTATATAGTCAGGATTAATGTATTTGTAATATATAAACTGCACAATGGCAAGTATCATTGACCCAAAGAAAAACAGATAGATGCAAAAACGCAGAAGTGTACCAAAGGTTACATCGGTGGTTGCGGTGTCTCCATCATAAATTGCAATACTACGGCGGAACATCAGCGTGAGCCAATACGCCATAAATGGCACAAGCACAGTCAGAAACCCTGAAAAGAAGGCGCCGATGGAGCCGTCTGAGAGCACTTCAGCCACCAACTTCAAAACTAAAAGCGCACCCAGCCATACACCGTAGTACATGGCCTGCTTAGTGGTATATTGTCTCAGTTCTAATGGGTTCATAGGCTTATAGTTTGCAAAGGTACAAAAATTCCGTTAATGAAACTTGTTTTTAAGTAAAAAACGCCCTATCTTTGCAGCTGGAAAGGTACTACACGACCAGCTCCCTTCTAATCCCCCAGGGCCTGACCGCAGCAAGGGTATGTTAGGTTGAGCGGTGCGATGTAGAGCGCCTTTCCTTTTTTTGTTTAAACTTCCAAACGCTGTTATTGTGAAAACCATCGGTCTGCTTTCTGACACCCACGGATACTGGGATGAAAAATACGCCACATTCTTTGCGGAGTGTGATGAGATATGGCATGCTGGTGACATAGGCTCTCTGGAGCTTTATAACCGTCTTATGGAGTTAAGGCCAGTGAGGGCTGTAGTTGGCAACATAGACGGCTACCCTCTACGCTCCATGCTACCTACCGAACTGATATTCAGCATAGAAGGCGTGAATGTATTTATGACCCACATAGGCGGATACCCAGGCAAGTACGCCCCTGGCATAGCCGCCAAACTGCGTAGCAACCATACAAAACTGTTCATATCGGGTCACTCTCACATACTCAAGGTGATGAATGACCCGTCATTAGGGCTTCTGCACATAAACCCAGGTGCCGCAGGACTGCAGGGCTGGCAGCTGAAGCGCACACTTCTGCGCTTTAAAATAGAAAACTCCACAATCTCCGACTTGGAGATTATGGAGCTTAAGCTACATTAGCGCGTCATCCCTACCTTATCAGGCTAACAGTCCCTTTCTTAACGTATTTTATCTGATTGCCCTTATCATCTTTGTCATCGCCGGTGGCATCTATGATATAAAGGTATGCACCCTCCGCCGCAGGCTTGCCATTAATGGTTCCGTCCCAGCCGTCAGCAGGGTCATCCCAGTCATAAACCAGACGCCCCCAAGTGTTGTATATACTGCCGTGGAACTTAATTATTGACTTGTAAGCCACTTTGAAGATGTCATTTTTGCCATCGCCGTTTGGAGTGAAAACAGTAGGCACATCAAGCGCAGACTCAAGCACCTCAATCACAAACTCCTTCCTCTGAGTGCAGCCAAATTCATCTAGCAAAGAGACAGCCGCGTTAGAGACCTCAGCACGCAGATAATACTTTCCACTCTGGGTAAAGGTGTAACGGAAATCACGGTCACGCATCTTGGCTATAATGCTCTTATACTGATTATCAGAGGCTAAAGTCCAGTCATAGAAGTATGCCGCCGCCGATGAGTAGTTAAGCACCTCAAGTTCAAGCGGTGCTGAACCCTTAAGAGAGGTCTTCTCCTCCTGTGATTCACGCGGCTCACCACGGTCACGCTCGTTTGTGGCGTTCTCACGTATTCTTACGCTTGAAAAGATGTGAGACTCAACAGCAAACGGAAGATAAATGTCAGTTTCAGCCTTAATTGTGTCACCAAGAGCCATGGAATACTTGGTTCCCATTATAGTGAATGTGGTTGAATCAAGCGGAGCCGGTAAGCTATAGGTGCTCTCGTCATTCACAAAATACTCAATCTGCTCAGTAACATATGTCTTTGACTCAAAATAAGTAGAGTCATAGCGCAACAGGTACTGCTGCTTTACAGTGTGTTTTTCTGCATATCCGTCAGCACTCAGATACTCCATAGGGGTCTGAGTCTTGCTGAACAGCAGCTCCACAAAACTGCACCTGTCAGGTATCTCATTGTCAAAATCAAATACAATATTTGTAGGCTTATAATCACTGTAGAGGAAAACCCAAACACACTTAACTGCCTCATCATTAGCGTCTCTTAAAATATAGCCGAGCGATGGGGAGTCTTTGTACAAATCAACGGTGGTCTCAGAAACCGCAGCACTCTCCTCCTTAAGCAGAGTCTCCGTGCCAGTTATGTCATAACCGTACCACTTGAAGGCAGATGGCTCCTCACCCTCATCCAGAGTGTAAACAAGGCTTGCATCTTCAAGGCTTTTCACCACCATTATGGAGTCAACCTCAGAGCCTGCAGCAGCTTTATCAGCCACGTAATCTGTGCCCTTAATAGTAATTCCCGCATGCAATGCCACCACTGACACGCAAAACAGCAACAGTATATAAATTCTTTTTGTCATCAGGTTCTAAACTTTGAGCTGGCAAAGTTACTAATTAGCGAGAGCAAATGCAAACTATTCACATACAAAGTTAGCGGGTAAAATTTTAAGCCAACATTTTAGATTTAATATAATTTTAGTTACCTTTGTAACTTTGTATTTGAACAGGAGTCAATACTACAAATCACAACCTAAATGAGACGGATTATATTAACAACGGTTTCAGTGCTGACGGCAACACTAAGTATGTACGCGGCAGCTACGCTTAATTACCCTACCATAGTTGAGAATGGAAAGGAGTATTATTTGTATAAGGTGCAAAAGAGCGAGGGGTACTACGCCATCAGTAGAAAGTTTGACGTTACCATAAAGGAAATTGTTGACGCCAACCCTATGGAGGGAGGGCTCAAGTTAGGTCAGGAGCTTAAGATTCCTACTGGCAATGTGGTAAAAGTGGAGAAGAACCCTGACCACAGCAGAAGCAAGAATCTGGTTCACGTGGTGGAGAAGGGCGAGACCCTCTACAGCCTTGCAAAAAAGTATGGTGTGAAGGTTGATGACCTTAAAAAGCTGAACCCTGGTTGTGATCCGCTGAGCATAGGTTTTGAACTCAAGATTCCTTCAGATATAAATACCACAAGCAAGCCGGACAAGAGGCATGACAAGCATGAACGCGCTTACGCCGATGAGAAGCAGAAGCCGGCAGAAGCAGAGCCGCAGAGTGTGACCCCGATGGAGGCCATGACAGAGACTCCGCTAGAGGCCTCTGCTGCAGATTCTCTAAGTACAGACTCCATACCACAGGAGACATTCTACCGCAATCCGCAAAACAGCGTGAGAATGGCGGTGCTTATGCCTTTCAACATAAATTCAGGCTATGACGCTGATGAAAAATTCGTAGACTTCTACCGTGGCTGCCTTATAGCTGCTGACTCTCTATCGGCGCTTGGAATGAACGTTACAATTGACGCGTATGACATAGGCAAGACCAAGGAGTCCCTTATTAAAACTCTTCAAAACCGTGAACTAAGCAAGGCGGACATTATCATAGGCCCTGCCTACACTGCTCAGATACAGTATATTTCTGACTATGCTAAACGCCACAAAATAAAGGCTGTTATCCCATTCTCTAATAATGTGCCGCAAGTGAACAGCAACAAATACCTGTTCCAGATTGTAAGTCCTCAGAATCTTTTCTTTGAGAGCCTTGCTACAGAGTGTGCAGAGAGATGGAAAGGCAAACACGTGCTCATAGTGGAGCCGGACAGCGCAGGCATACGCTATAACAAGAGGGAGTTTACAGACCTGCTTATACCTAAGCTGGAGGCTAACGGCACCAAACACATGTACATAGCAGACACAAAAGTGGCCGGACAGGTTAACAATTACATTGCTGAAGCAGGCGACAAAGATGAGGTGATAGTGATAATTCCAACATCAAATCACGTTAAACTCACCCAGATTGCAGACCATATAGAGCAGATTAAGAGCAACAATGTGAGCATATTTGGGTTCCCTGAGTGGAATGACATGATGCACAAGGACATCTACAACAAACCAATGTATATGTTCACAAACTACTGGCTCCGTTTTGACGACCCTGCCACCATAGATTTCTATAACCGTTACAACAGCAAGTTTGGCGTGCCGCCAGCACAGAACAATCCTTCATATTCAATATTTGGCTTTGACATTACGCTCTATTTTGGCAAGGCGTGGATGCACAGCGGTGATGAGTTTGAAGGGTTCCTTAATGACGAACACCCCGATATGCTACAAATGCGCTTCCATTTTGACAGGCGCCCTAACGGTGGCTACGTTAATCACGGGCTCTATTTGCAGAGATACGATAAGGATGGAATTTCTTTAATGGAGACGTATTGATGAACAAAGTGAATAATTGAGAAAAAAAATTAAAATATTACTACTGCTCACCGCCTTACCATTATTGGCGGCAGCCCAGTACAAATTCTACTACCCGGAACTATATATAGGTACAAACCAGGGTGTGGCATTATGGACTAATGTTGGTTTTGACCCTGAGGTGGAGCAGAATTTTGACGTAAGGTACCACGGCGGTATAACCGTGAGGTACATTATCCAGAAATACTTTGGCATACAGGCAGAGCTTAACTACACACAGAGAGGCTGGTCTGAGACATCGAAGACGACAGGTGAAAGGTATGATCACCGCCTTGACTATCTGGAGCTTCCGCTTGTAACACACATATTCTTCGGACCTCAAATATTTAAGTTCTACATTAATTTAGGTCCAAAGATAAGGTATATGATTTATGACGTGGCCACCGCCCCATTCTCCACAGGTGCCGGTGTGCAACAGACAAAACCTATAGATGACAAGTTTGACTACAGCATATTTGCAGGCGTGGGATTTGAAGTAAGGCCAAAGAACGTGGGCAGTTTCTTTCTAGAGGCAAGATTTGACTACGGTCTTGGAAACATCTTCACAGCCCGCAAGGGGGAGGATTTTGCAAGGTCAAACAATATAGCAATAACAATAAGTGTAGGCTACATGTTTAACGTATTAAGTAAAAAGAAGAAGAAAAATGAGCTTTAAGGATTTGGCAATTAACCGCCGCAGCCACCGCAAGTTTGAGGACAAGGCTGTAGAACAAGAGAAAATAGATTCAATTCTGCAAACAGTACTTATGGCACCAGCCGGAAAGCGTGCCAACGAGTGGCATTTCTATGTTGTTACTGACAAGGCTATGGCAGAGAAACTGTCAGGTTGCAAGCCTGCAGGAGCACTGTTTGTAAAAGAGGCCCCTTTGAACATTGTGGTTACTGCAGACACTTCAAAGAGTGACGTATGGGTGGAAGACTGCTCTATTGCAGCCATTTACCTGCAACTTGCCGCTCAGGATTTAGGTCTTGGCAGCTGCTGGAGCCAGGTACGCCAGCGTCCGTCATGCACAGAGGGAATCACTGCTGAGCAATACATAAAAGAGCTACTGTCACTGCCAGAGGAGACAGGCGTAGAGTGTATTGTAAGCATAGGCTACGCTGCTGATGAGCGCAAGCCTTATGACCTTGAGAAACTGCCGTACGACAAGGTTACACGCCTATGAAAGTAACGCTCATAGGTTCAGGTAATGTGGCCACACATATAGCGCTCCGTCTTAAGGAGGCAGGTGTGGAGATAGCCTGTATCTATAACAGAACATATTCACACGCAGAGCAGCTCGCCCGCAAGGTGGGCTGTTTCTGCACAAGTGATAAGAGTCAGATTCCCGCCTCCGATGTCTACATCTGCAGCGTAAAGGATGATTTCATAGCGCCGGTTCTTGATGGAGTTAAGATTGGGAACAAGCTTGTTATTCATACGGCCGGCAGCGTTTCAATTGATGTTCTGAGCCCGTTTTCTGCGAATACAGGCGTTATGTGGCCAATGCAGACTTTCTCAATAAGCAAAAAAGTGGACTGGAGCGAAATTCCCGTGTACATTGAAGCGAATACACAAGAAAACGAAACAAAATTATTTCAATTCGCAAACATCCTCACACCCAAAGTGACGGTAGTTACAGCACATCAGCGTAAAATACTCCACCTCACTTCTGTCTTTGCTTGCAACTTTACAAACCAGATATACGCCACGGCATATCGTCTGCTGAAAGAGAACGGACTGGACTTCTCCACCCTTTTCCCCCTTATTGACGAGACCGTATCAAAGATTAAGATGATAGAGCCGGCAAAAGCGCAGACAGGCCCAGCCGTAAGAAATGATGAAAAGGTGATGCAGATGCAGAGAGGGCTCTTATCGGGGTGTGATTTAGAGATATACAAAACAATTAGCAAAGCCATACAATTAGAGCATGAGCAACTACAAAGAGAGACTTCACAAGATTAAGGCGTTTGTAGTTGACGTGGACGGCGTGCTTTCCTCATCACTTATGAACATGACGGAAGACGGCACTCCCATACGCACCGCCAATGTAAAGGATGGCTATGCACTGCAATACGCCATGCAGAGCGGCTATATAGT
>JAEEGL011515503.1_pt1 | contig 14151 bp, 11 predicted proteins | sample 9134231 | NCBI WGS metagenome assembly JAEEGL01 (sample SAMN16246548, study PRJNA631951) | gut metagenome | biome: gut microbiome; feature: rumen; material: fiber-attached | host: Bos | place: Iran: Karaj | collected 2018-10 | reverse complement strand
TAATTGAACCGAAAACGCAGCCCTGCGTTACGGCTCGGGAATAATAGCCTGTGAAACCTCTGCCTTAAGGAGCGTTAAATCGCCGAGCGCGGCTTTAAAAAATCCGCCCGCAACGCCGCGTACAATATTAAACTGCTGTGCCGCCGCATTTTCAAAACGCTCTGCGGTGCGTGCGCTTATTTCGGAAACAATGGTAATGCTCTGTTCGCTTATTGTACACGCCGCCGTGTAGGCTGAAAGCGAAAGCGCCATCGTTATACAGATTGCAACGCTTAAACCCTGTTTAACAAAAAGCTTCTGCATGGCTTATCCTTTCAAATAGTATTCGGCAAAAAACCGTCACTCTTTATTATATATAAAACCGTACTGATTTGCAAGAAATATTTTATTTTATAATTAAATTGCTTTTTATATCTTTATATGGTATAATGTTATGGCTTGATATACATTATATTGATTTTTACTTCGTAACGAGGATGAATATGAAAGAATTTTTAAGAAAGTATTTCGGCGCTACAAAATGGAAAAGGCTCTTTGACATTGTAATGGCGTTTTTCGGGCTGATTATCCTTTCGCCCGTATTTATAGTAATAATCTGTTTACTCTTTTTCACGCCCGACAGCAAGATTTTCTTCAGCCACGAAAGGCGCGGAAGGCGCGGAAAGCCGTTTAAGATTTACAAGTTTCAGACAATGCGTAACAGCACGCCCAACGTTGCAACCTGCGACCTTGAAAACCCGGAGCAGTACATTACCCCGGTCGGCAGGATTTTACGCAAAACAAGCCTTGACGAGCTGCCGCAGCTCTGGAACATTCTTAAGGGCGATATGAGCTTTGTAGGCCCCCGCCCGCTGATTTCAAGCGAGCTCAGGGCGCACCGCTTAAGGCTTGAATACAAGGTTTACCGCTTCCGCCCCGGTTTGACGGGCTGGGCGCAGATTAACGGCCGCGACAGCATTTCGCTTATGAAAAAAATGAAGCTTGACAAGGAATACTGCGACAACTGGAGCATATTACTTGATATAAAGATTATGTTTAAATCAATCCAGACGGTTATCACGCGTGAGGGCTTCCACGAGGGAACGTTCCACCGCAGATAGTGATTAGTATTCAGTAGTTAGTATTTAGTTGACAGGAGATATTTATGGAAAGAAACTTTATTGACGGTTACACCGAATGGCAGTCCAACCCCGAAATAGTAGGCGTTAACAAGCTCCCGCAGCACGCAACGCTTATGCCCTACGGAGATTATGACGAGGCGCTCAAAGCGGAACGCTACGCTTCTTCACGCGTTAAGCTGCTCAACGGCAAATGGCGCTTTAAGCTTTACAAAAACTACGCTTACCGCCCAACCGATTTTGCCCAGCCGCTTTACGACAGCCACAACTGGGACAGCGTTATTGTTCCCTGTTCCTGGCAGATGCAGGGCTACGACCAAAACCAGTACTGTAACGTGCGTTACCCCTGGGAGGGAACGGAGGATATCTGCCCGCCCAACGCTCCTACAAAGCACAACCCGGTAGGCTGTTATTTAAAGCGCTTCCACGTTAACCAGAGCGTGCTTTCAAAGAGAGTTGTTCTCTGCTTTGAGGGCGTTGAAAGCGCGTTTTACCTTTATGTAAACGGCGAAAGAGTAGGCTACAGCGAAAGCAGCTTTAACCGTGCGGAATTTGATATTTCAAAATACCTTGTTGAGGGCAGCAACGTAATAGGCGTTGAGGTTTACCGCTGGTGCACGGGAAGCTGGCTTGAATGTCAGGATATGTGGCGCCTTTCGGGCATTTTCCGCGACGTTTATATTTACACAACCGAAAAGGAATATATACGCGATTTTGAAATTATTGCGGAGCCTGACGAGCTTCTCAGCGACGGCTACCTTAACGTTACCGTTAAAACCAACGGCGCTTACGAGGGCCTTTCAATAGATATGAACGTTGTTGACAGCGACGGCACCGTTGTTGCGCTTGACAGTCAGTACGCAAATGAGGACCACATTACAAAGCTTAAGGCAATCGTAACGAGCGTTAAGCCCTGGTCCGCGGAAAAGCCGAACCTTTACACCGTAGTTTTCACCCTTAAAAACAACGGAACGCCGATTGAATACATTTCGCAGAAGGTCGGCTTCAGAAGGGTTGAAATAAAAGACGGAATTATCCGTATCAACGGTAAAAGAGTTGTTTTCAAGGGCACAAACCGCCACGAATTTGACTGTGAAACGGGCCATTATGTTTCAGAGGAAACAATGCGCAAGGACCTTGAAATAATGAAGAAAAACAACATTAACGCAATCCGCACCTCGCACTACCCCAACGCACCGCGCTGGTACGAGCTGTGCGACGAATACGGCTTTTACGTTATTGATGAAAACAATATGGAAACCCACGGCACCTACTGGTCATCCATTATCGGCTGCCCCGCGCTTCCCGGCTCCCGTCCCGAATGGGAAAAGGCGTGCATGGAGCGCATAAAGGCGCTTTACAACAGGGATAAAAACCACGCCTGCGTTGTTTGCTGGTCAATGGGTAACGAAAGCCACGGCGGCGAAAACGTTAAAAAGATGTATAACTGGCTCAAGGAAACGGATAAAACCCGTTTCGTTCACTTTGAGCTTGACGGCGACCCGAACGAGCGCGAGCTCAGCGACGTTATGTCAAAGATGTACGCAAAGCCGAAATACCTTGAGGAATACGCCGTTACGGGCAGAGACCCGAGACCCTTTATTCTCTGCGAATACACCCACGCAATGGGCAATTCCTGCGGCTCAACCGATGAATACACGAGCCTTTGGGATAAGTACCCCTGCCTTCAGGGCGGCTTTGTCTGGGACTGGGTTGACCAGAGCATTTTAACAACGGACGAAAACGGAAACGAGTACCTTGCCTACGGCGGCGATTTCGGCGAAAGCCCTCACGACGGCCACTTCTGCGGCAACGGACTTCTTTTCGGCGACAGAACGGTTACTCCGAAGCTTGCCGAAATCAAAAAGCTTTACCAGAACGTTGATTTCAAGGCTATTGACGCAGAACGCGGAGTAATTGAAATCAAAAACAAATATCTCTTTACCGACCTCAGCGAATTTGAGCTTTACTGGGAGCAGAGCACCGAAAAGGGCGTTATCCGCAGAGGCACGGACACTATCAGCGTTGCGCCTGGCGAAAAGCAGGTTCTTGACCTTGAGCTCGGCAAGGCTACCAACGACGAAAACTACCTTTACATAGAGCTTCACACAAAGGACGACGAACCGGTTGTTGTTGCCTACGAGCAGTTCGTAATCAATGAATTTGAAAACACCTACGACGAGCTTGAGGGCGGAGAGCAGCTCCTTGTTTCCGACACCTACGGAGCAATCCACGTTATTTCCGATAATCTTGACATCCGCTTTGAGCGCAGGGAAAGAAACCAGCTTGAATCAATCAAGGTTGACGGCGAGGATATTCTTCTTGCTCCCATGCGCCTTAACTTCTGGCGCGCGCTTACCGATAACGACCGCGGAAACCGCGCGGGCTCACGCCTTGGCTGCTGGAGAGACGCGGGCGATACTCCCGGAATTTACAACAACACGATGTGGAGCATTGAAAACTATCAAATACTTGACGACGGTAAAAAGGTTGTTGTAACCGGCGGCGCAAGGGTTATGACTCAGCCCGAAAGCAGAGCGCTCGTTATTTACACAATCACCTCAAAGGGTATGGAAATAGACCTGCAGTTCATCCCTGCAGAGGGTCTGCCCGAAATTCCCGAGGTCAGCGTTCTCTTTGAACTTCCCAAGGATTTTGAACAGGTTGTTTACCTCGGCAACGGACCCGAGGAAAACTATATTGACCGCAAAAACGCCTGCTGCGTTGGGCTTTATTCCACAACCGTAAAGGATATGTGGGTTCCCTACCTCAAGCCGCAGGAATGCGGCAACAGAACGGGCGTAAGGTACGCAACCGTTATAGGCGAAAAGAAGGCGCTCACCTTTATTGCTGAGCCCGTTATGGAGTTCAACGCGGCTCACTGGCTTCCCAAGGAAATTGAGGAAACCCGGCACCAGAAGGATATGCCCGAAATCAATAAAACAGTCGTTCGCTGCATTGCCCGTCAGCAGGGAGTGGGCGGCTACGACAGCTGGGGCGCGCATTGCAACGAAATGTATAAAAACCACACTGACAGGACATACCGTCTTAAATTCCAGCTTAGATTTTAGTTAATAAAAAATTAACTTGACAAACAGTTTCAATAGTATTATATTTTCATACGATACAGATATTATTAATTTTCGGTTTAATTAAGTTGAAAGGAAACCGCTATGTCTATTAAAGAATCGGCAATTAACTTTGCTATAAAGAACGCCGTAAAATACGCGAGAAAAGATTTTTACAAAAATGCGCCGCGTATTTTAAGCCTTGTTGAAAAGGCTGACGTTAAAAAGGTTAACCGCACGGCTTACGCAGGCCTTCACGATGCGCTTAAGGACAGAAACAACAACTGGATGGAGTTTGTACGCCGCCTTGTCTGCGATACCGACGAAGGCGTTTTAAACAAATTCATCCCCGCTGCAATCAACGTAGCAATCAACAGCTATTCCGTTCGTATGGCGACTATTGAAAAGTACGGCTGCAACGTTCCGTGGGCAATTCTTATGGACCCCACCGCTGCATGCAACCTTAAATGCAAGGGCTGCTGGGCTGCGGAATACGGCCACGAAAGCTCTCTTTCCTACGACGACCTTGCAAGGATTATCCGTCAGGCTAAGGAGCTCGGAACCTATATGTTCCTTTACACGGGCGGCGAGCCTACAATGCGCAGAAACGACCTTATGCGCCTTTGCCGTGAAAATCCGGACTGTGTTTTCCTCAGCTTCACCAACGGTACGCTGATTGACGACAGCTTTGCGGATGAAATTCAGAGCGTCGGCAACTTCTTCCCCGCCTTCTCCATTGAGGGCTATGAGGAGGAAAACGACTTCCGCCGCGGCGACGGCACCTTCAAGCGCTGCACCGCAGCAATGCAGAGGCTCAAGGAAAGGGGCGTTCCCTTCGGCGCATCCCTTTGCTACACCAGCAAAAACACGGAGCTCCTTGCTTCGGACGAATATATGGACTGGCTGATTGACAAGGGCGTATTGTTTGCCTGGTTCTTTACATATATGCCCACCGGAAACGGCGCCGTTACCGACCTTATGGTAAGCCCCGAGCAAAGAGCGCTTATGTATAGAAAAATGCACGAATGGCGCAGAACAAAGGCAATCTTTGCGCTTGACTTCTGGAACGACGGCGAGTACGTTCAGGGCTGTATTGCAGGCGGACGCCACTACTTCCATATCAACGCAAACGGTGACTGCGAGCCCTGCGCTTTCGTTCACTATTCAAACGTTAATATCAAGGAAAAATCAGTTCTTGAAGCGCTTCAGAGCCCGCTCTTCATGGCTTACAGAAAGAACCAGCCGTTCTCAAACAATATGCTGCGTCCCTGCCCCGTGCTTGACAACCCCGGCGCTATCAGCAAAATGGTTGCGGAAACGGGCGCATATTCAACGGAAATGCAGCACCCCGAAAGCGCAAACGCACTTTTTGACAAGACAGTTGAGGCTGCAAAGGCGTGGAAAATTAAGGCTGACGAGCTTTTCGACCGCGACGAGTATATCAGAAAACACGTTAAGGACGAAAATATGTATAACTTTGAAAAGCCCGACGAAGAACGCGACTTTGAAGAGTTTGAAAAAACCGAATAACAAAAAATTCAGGGGCGTATCTGCTTGATACGCCCTTTAAGGTGATTTTATGGGACTATTTGGCTTTACTAAAAGAGGCAAAATTGAATACATAATTGCAGGGCTCGGAAATCCCGGCCCGAAATACGCAGACACCCGCCACAACGCCGGCTTTAAGGCTGTTGATTTGCTTGCTGAAAAGCACGGCTTTGAGTTTAAACGCCTTAAGTTTCATGCAATGATTGCGGACGAGGTAATCGGCGGTAAGCGCTGCCTTGTTATGAAGCCGCAGACGATGATGAACCTTTCAGGCGAGGCGGTTATTGAGGCGGCGAATTATTACAATATCCCCGATGAAAAGATTATAATAATCTTTGACGACGTTTCTCTTGACGTGGGTAAAATACGCGTTCGCCGCAAGGGCAGCGCGGGCGGCCACAACGGAATTAAAAGCATTATTTCCTGCCTTGGCAGCGAGGAATTCCCGCGTATCAAAATAGGAGTCGGCAAAAAGCCTTCCGCCGATTATGATATGGTTGACTGGGTGCTCGGCGAAATCCCGAAGGATAAAATTAAGGATTTCAGCGATTCCCTGCAAAGCGCTGTCGGCGCGGTTGAAGCAATCCTTTGTGAGGATATTGACTCTGCTATGAATAAGTTTAATTCTTAGTTTTAAGGTGAAAATATAATATGTCCGGTTTTTCAAAATTAATTGAAAAAAACGAAGCGTTTATCAGCCTCAGCAGAAGCGTGACCCCCCTGTCCGCTCCCGTTGGGGCCACGGGACTTTCGGGAATAAGCAAGGCGGCGGTTGTTCACTCCCTTTGCGAAAAAACTAATAAAACCGCCTTTGTTATAACTCCCGACGAAGCAAGCGCTGTAAGATATTACGAAAACCTTTCCGCTTTGCAGAAGGGCGTTTTGCTGTACCCGAAAAGAGAGGTGACCTTCCTTGAGGTTGAGGGTATCAGCCGCGAGTACGAGCAGCTGCGGCTCGGCGTGCTTGCAAATATAATTGAAAATAATTACAGCGTTGTTGTTGCGTCTGTCGGCGCGGCAATACAGTACACAATGCCCCCGCAGGCGCTTATTGAGCGCACCTTTACCATTAAAACGGGTGACGAGCTTGAGCTTGAAAAGACTGCCGAAAAGCTTGTAAAGGCAGGCTACACGCGGTTTGACGAGGTTGACGGCACGGCGCAGTTTGCAATCCGCGGCGGACTTCTTGACATCTTCCCGCCCGGCGCGGAGGCGCCCGTAAGGCTTGAGCTATGGGGCGACACGGTTGACAGCATCGCCCGCTTTGATATTGCAACCCAGCGCAGAACGGATATGGTTGACGAGGTTAAAATAATCCCCTCAACCGAGGTGCTTTTCCCTTCCAAGGCCGAACAGGCAAAGCGAATTGAAGCGCTTGCCTCAGGACTTCAGGGCAAGGCGGTAAAGGCGCGCGAAAGACTGCTTAAGGACTGCGATAAGCTGAAGCAGGGCATTTCCCTTCACTGCAGCGATAAATACCTTCCCCTTGCATATGAAAGCGGCGGGCTTTTTGATTACCTTGACGGCATGCTGTTTGTATGCGATACGGGCAGCGTTAAGGAAAAATGCGAAAATCAGAACCGCCTTATGACGGAGGAGCTTAAATGGCTGCTTGACGACGGCATACTCTGCAGGGGCATTGATAAATTCATGCTCACCTTTGACGAGCTCTGCGAGGTATACACGGGTTTCAGGGCAATTTACCTTGACGGGCTTCCGCGCGGCAGCTTTGACACGCCGGTCGGAAATCTTGCAACCTTCAATATGTACGAAATACCGCCGTTTTCGGGCACTCTTTCTCAACTGAAGGACGAGGTTTTTCCGCTTGTTAAAACCAACTATGCGGTAGTTCTGCTTGCGGGCACCTCCCGTGCGGGTAAAGCGCTCGCTTCGGACCTTGCGGAAAAGGGCGTTGACGCGCTTTACTATTCCTCCCTTCCCGACGAGCTTCGCCGCGGCGCGGTAAGCATAATTTCAGGCACAATGACCGCGGGCTTCCGAGACGGCGAAACAAAGCTTGCCCTCATATCGCAGGGCAGAGGCACGCAGAGCGGCAAAAAGCACAAGCGCTTTTCCTCAAAGGACGCGCTTCACTCAATCGACGAGCTTCAGGTCGGAGATTACATTGTTCACAACGTACACGGTATAGGCGTTTTTGAGGGTATCCACGCCCTTGATATGCAGGACGTCCGCAAGGATTACATCAAGATAGGCTACGCCAAGGGCGACACGCTTTACGTTCCCGTAACGCAGCTTGATATGGTTTCAAAATACATCGGCCCCGAAGAGGACAGCCGCGTAAAAATCAACCGTCTCGGCTCGGGCGACTGGGCTAAAACAAAGAGCAGGGTTAAGGCAAGCGTTCAGGATATGGCAAAGGAGCTGATTGCCCTTTACGCAAAGCGCATAAGCACCAAAGGCTATCAGTTTTCGGAGGATACTGATTTACAGCGCGACTTTGAGCTGCGCTTTGAATACGAGGAAACCGAGGACCAGCTGCGCTGCGCCGACGAGATTAAAAGCGATATGGAAAAGCCCGCGCCAATGGAAAGGCTGCTTTGCGGCGACGTAGGCTTCGGCAAAACGGAGGTTGCGCTGCGCGCCGCCTTTAAGTGCATAGGCGACAGCAAGCAATGCGCAATTTTAGTGCCTACCACCGTTCTTGCAATGCAGCATTTTCAGACCGCTAAAAAGCGTATGGAAAACTATCCCGTAAGGATTGAAATGCTTTCCCGCTTCGTTTCCCCAACAAAGCAAAAGGAAATCCTGCGCGATTTGGCGCAGGGCAGGGTTGACCTTTTAATCGGTACCCACCGTATTATCAGCAAGGATATTTCCTTTAAGGATTTGGGGCTGCTGATTGTTGACGAGGAGCAGCGCTTCGGCGTTGCGCAGAAGGAAAAAATCAAGGAAAAATTTCCGCGCGTTGACGTTCTTACCCTTTCCGCAACTCCCATTCCGCGAACGCTGAATATGGCTATGAGCGGAATACGCGATATGTCGCTTTTAGAGGAGGCTCCCGGCGACCGCTACCCCGTTCAGACCTACGTTATTGAATACGATTTCGGCATTCTTTGCGAGGCTATGGAGCGCGAGCTTGCCCGCGGAGGTCAGTGCTACTTCCTTCACAACAACATTGAAACGATTGACCGCACGGCGCTGCTTATCAAAAAAGCTATCCCTGACGCGCGCATAGGAATTGCCCACGGAAGAATGAGCGAGGAACAGCTTTCGGACGTCTGGGAACAGCTTTTAAAGGGCGAAATTGATATACTCGTCTGCACAACCATAATTGAAACGGGAATTGACGTTCCCAACGTTAACACCCTTATAATTGAACGCGCAGACAGAATGGGCCTTGCCCAGCTGCACCAGATAAGAGGACGCGTTGGCCGTTCAAATCGAAGGGGCTACGCCTACTTTACCTTTAACCGCGGCGATACCCTTTCCGAAATAGCGGCAAAGCGGCTTGAAGCTATCCGTGAATACACCGAATTCGGCAGCGGCTTTAAAATCGCAATGCGCGACCTTCAGATTCGCGGCGCGGGCTCGCTGCTGGGCAACCGTCAGCACGGCCATATGGAAAGCGTAGGCTACGATATGTACCTTAAGCTGCTTGACGAGGCGGTACGCGAAGAAAAGGGAGAGCGTGCTCCCGAAGCAAAGGAGCCCGAATGTCTTATTGACCTTCCCGTTGACGCAACCATCCCCGAAAGCTACATTTCCTCCGCCTCCGCAAGGCTCGGTATGTATAAAGCGATTGCAAACATTAAAAGCGATAAGGACGCTAACGACGTTTACGACGAGCTAACCGACCGTTTCGGCGTTCCGCCCGCACAGGTTTACGGGCTTGTTGAAATTGCCCTGCTGCGCAACACCGCGCTGTCACTCGGTATCAGCGAAATCAAGCAAAGCGGCGGCGCCGTTAACTTCTACGTTGACGAGGTACGCCCCGAATACCTGATTATGCTAAATGAAAAAATGCGTTCGCGCGCTTCTTTCAAGGCGCTTAAACGCTCGTTTATTTCCGTAAAGCTTTTAAACGAAAACGCAATTGACGTTGTAAGAACAACGCTTGAGCTTTTACAGAATTCGCTTTCCGAAAATAAAAATGAATAAAAATCAGCACCTCGGGCAACAATAAACCCGAGGTGTTAATTATGACAGAAAAAACTAACGGCAGGGAAAACAAAAACATTAAAGCGCTGTTTTCCGTTGTATGTCTTTGTATTATTTCGCTCGGGCTGATTGTGTATTTTTCGCAGGGAAAAACGAACAACAGCACGGTAAACGAAAACCAGACGCTTAAGGTTTCAACAACACGTCAGGCAACCACGGAGGTTCAGCACGCGGTAACCGTAACCGAAACAACGGCAAAGCCTTCCGAGCCCGAAAGCAGCACGGAAAAGAAAACCACCGAGCCGCAGTCAATGCCCATGGGCAAAAACAACACGCCCTATAAAAGCTTTTACAAATATCCGCTGACCGAAGCGGTTGACCGCGGTTACAGCGAGGAATTAAGCCTTGACGAAACAATGGGCGACTGGCGCGCTCATCCCGCGGTTGACTTTAAAGGCAGCAAGGGCGACGACGTAATAGCAATAAACGACGGAATTGTTCTTGACGCATATAACGACAATATGCTCGGCGGCGTTGTAATTATTGACCACGGCGGAAAGCTTGTTGTAAAATACTGCGGGCTTGGAAGCATAAGCGTAAAGAAGGGAAAGCGCGTTGATATAGGTAATAAAATAGGAACGCTCGGCTCCGTTCCGCAGGAGGCGGCGCAGAATACCCACCTTCACCTTGAAGCAAAGCTTGACGGCAAATACGTCAACCCCCTTAACGTAATGGGAAAAACAGAATAAGCCTACGCAGCTCTTTATGAGCTGCATTTTTTGTTTTTACACAATAATATTTTTTGTATAAACATCCGTTTACCGAAATATTTTTCTTGTTTTTTATATTTGCTTTACTTTTTAGCGAAAAATTATTATAATCAAGGTATATTACGGAGGTGAAAAAATGGACGCTCTTGATTTTAAAATTCTTGAATGCCTTAAAGATAATTCAAGGGTAAACGCAACGGATATAAGCGCAAAAATCAACCTTTCCACCTCCGCCGTAATTGAAAGGATAAAAAAGCTTGAAAGCTCGGGCGTTATTAAACAGTACTCAATCCTTGTTGACCACAAGCTGCTCGGGCGTGATTTGACCGCGTTTATTCTGGTCCGCCTTGACCACCCAAAGTATTACGAGGGCTTTGTTGAGGAGGTAAAGCAAAACGGCGCGATTGCCGAATGTCACTACATAGCGGGCGATTTTGACTTTCTGCTCAAGGTTATTACCGAAGCGGGAAAAACGCTTGAGGACGTGCTCAACAACATAAAGTCAATTAAAGGAGTTTCGCTTACCCGAACCTCCGTTGTGCTTTCAACCAACAAGTATGACGTTTGTCTGCTTGAAAATATGTAAAAAATTTAAAGAAAGGATATGAAAAACTATGGTAGTAGGTATTCCAAGAGAAATTATGCACGGTGAGGGACGTGTTTCCGCAATTCCGGAAACCGTTGCAAAGCTCAAGAACGACGGTTACGCTGTTCTTGTTGAAAAGGGCGCGGGCGTTGAAGCGTTCTTTTCAGACGACGAATATGCAGCAGCAGGCGCTGAATTAGTTGCCGACGTTGCAGAGCTTTATCAGAGAGCTGACATAATTCTTAAGGTAAAGGAACCCCTTTTCAACGATGAAAAAGGCGTTCACGAAATTGATATGATGCATGAGGGACAGTACCTTATCACCTTCATTCATCCCGCTTCCCCCGTTAACCACGAAATGGTTAAAAAGATGGCGGCAAAGGGCGTAATCAGCTTAACGCTTGACGGCGTTCCGCGTATTTCAAGAGCGCAGAACCTTGACGCGTTAACCTCAATGAGCACCTGCGCAGGCTATAAGGGAATTCTTATGGCTGCCAACGACCTTGCAAAATTCATTCCGCAGATTTTCTGTGCAGTAGGTGTTATCAAGCCGTGTAACGCGCTTGTTATCGGCACCGGCGTTGCAGGCCTTCAGGCTCTTGCAACCGCAAAGCGTCTCGGCGCTGTTACCCATGCGGCTGACATCCGTCCCGCAGCGGCAGAGCAGGCTATGAGCCTTGGCGCAAAGATTATTGACACCGGCGTTCCCGCAGAGGCTGCAGTAGGCCAGGGCGGTTATGCAAACGCGCTTTCCGAAGAGTGGATTCTTAAGGAGAGAGAGGCTCTTAAGGACGTTGTTAAGGATATGGATATTATCTTCTGCTCCGCTCTTGTTCCGAGCAAGCTCGCTCCCGTAATCATCACTGAAGAAATGGTTAAATCAATGAAGCCCGGCTCGGTTATCGTTGATATTTCCATTGACCAGGGCGGTAACTGCGAATGCACCGTACCCGGTGAAACCGCTGTTAAGCACGGCGTTACCATTGAAGGAATCAAGAACATCCCCGGTATGCTTCCCACAAGCTCAACCTGGATGTTTGCTCACAATATTTATAACCTTGTTAAGTACCTTACCAAGGACGGAACAATCGCTCTTGATATGGACGATGAAATTGTTCAGGGTATTCTTACAACTATTGACGGCAAGCTTGTTCACAAGGGCGCTATTGAGGCTATGAGTAAATAGGAGAAACAATAATGTCACATATTGTTTTAATAATAATTTTTCTTGTTGCCGCAGTGGTAGGCTACTTTATTATAAATAACGTTCCCACCCTGCTGCATACGCCGCTTATGTCCGGCATGAACGCGCTTTCGGGAATTACAATTCTCGGCGCGCTTGCCGTTACGGCGGTTGAGCTTAAGAAGTACAGCAGCGTTTTAAGCATTATCATAGGCGTTATTGCCATTGTTTTTGCGGTAATCAACGTTGCGGGCGGCTTCGGCATTACGGCAAGAATGCTGAAAATGTTTAAAAAGGAGGGCGACGATTAATGGAAACCGTTTTATCACCCCTCGTTTTCTACATTATCAGCGGCGTGCTCGTTCTCGGAGTGCTTATCGGCTTAAGCCTTATGAGCAAGCCGAAAACCGCAAGAACAGGTAACGCAATCAGCGCGGCTTCGGCGGTAATTGCCATTGCGGTAACTATGTTCAATTACAAGGTGCTTACCGCTCCCGTTATCTGGGGCGCAATCGCGCTCGGCGTAATTATCAGCATATTTATTGCCGTTAAGGTAAAAATGATTCAGATGCCGCAGCTCGTTGCTCTGCTCAACGGCTTCGGCGGACTTTCAAGCGCGCTTGTTGCAATCCTTTCCGTAAAGCAGGCAGGCGATATGTTTTCAAAATACACCGCCGCCGTTGCGCTTGTAATCGGTTTTATCACCTTTACCGGCAGCCTTGTTGCCGCGGGCAAGCTCCATAAGCTTCTGCCCCAGAAGCCGGTTGTGTTAAAAGGCCACACCGCGCTTATTGCGGTAACAATTATTCTTACCGTTGTTGCGGTTGTTTTAAACGCACCGATTTGGGCTACCGCTCTTCTTGCGGCGTGCTTCGGTATACTTTTCTCAGTGCGCGTTGGCGGCGCGGATATGCCGATTACCATTTCCCTGCTTAACTCGCTCAGCGGTGTTGCGGGCGGTATTGCAGGTATTGCAGTAGGCGACGTAATGCTCGTTGCAATCGGCGGTATCGTAGGCGCTTCGGGCCTGCTTCTTACACAGATTATGTGCAGAGCCATGAACAGAAGCCTTGTTTCAATCCTTATCGGCAGCACGGCGGTTAAAGCCGCTGCTCCCGCTGCACAGGAGGAAGCTCCTGCAGAGGACGAAGCTGTTCCCGAAGAGGCAGCCGAAGAGGAGCCCGCAGAGGAAGAGGATGCTGCGCTTTCGCCCGAGGAAATCCTTAAAGCCGCACAGAAGGTAATTATTATCCCCGGCTACGGCATGGCGCTTGCACAGGCGCAGAGCAAGGTTAAAATGCTTGCGGATAAGCTTGAGGAAAAGGGCGCAGAGGTTAAGTTTGCAATCCACCCCGTTGCGGGAAGAATGCCCGGCCATATGAACGTGCTCCTCTGCGAGGTTGACGTTCCTTACGATAAGCTCTATGAAATGGAGGTTATCAACCCCGAATTCAAGGACTGCGATACTGTAATAGTAGTAGGCGCAAACGACGTAATCAACCCCGCCGCAAACACTGCGGAGGGAACGCCGATTTACGGTATGCCCGTTCTTGACGCGGCGGAGGCAAAGCACGTTATAATCTGTAACTTTGATGAAAATCCCGGTTACGCAGGCGTGCCCAACCCGCTTTACAAAATGAAAAACACCATTCTCCTTCTCGGCGACGCAAAGGAAACCGTTCAGGGCTTGATTGATTCAATATAAATTTAAAACCCCTGCCTTCCGGCAGGGGTTGTTTTTTTATTCTATTGTTTCAAT
>JAEEGL016504749.1_pt1 | contig 14152 bp, 3 predicted proteins | sample 9134231 | NCBI WGS metagenome assembly JAEEGL01 (sample SAMN16246548, study PRJNA631951) | gut metagenome | biome: gut microbiome; feature: rumen; material: fiber-attached | host: Bos | place: Iran: Karaj | collected 2018-10 | reverse complement strand
TTGTAGACCTTGTCGAGAATTACCTTGATGGCCGCCGGATTTTCCTGGAAGAATTCTTCCAGCTTTGCGCCGAACGCGGAGTTCACGTAGCTTGCGATTTCGGAGTTGCCGAGCTTGCGCTTGGTCTGGCCTTCGAACTGCGGCTGCGAAACCTTGATGGCGATAACGGCGGTGAGACCTTCGCGGATGTCGTCGCTCGTAATCTGAGCTTCTTTTTTGCCCTTGGGCATTTCGGCCGCGAACTTGTTGATGACGCGCGTAAGAGCCGTCTTGAAGCCCGTGACATGCGTACCGCCGTCGTAGGTGTTCACGTTGTTCACGAAACTGAAGAAGTTTTCCTGGTAGCCGTCGTTGTACCACATGGCGACTTCGAGCGGGTACTGGCCATCAGGGAGCACCAGGTGGATGGGCTCGTTAAAGAGCGGAGTGCGGTGTTCGTCCACGTAGCGCACGAATTCGGAGACGCCGCCCGGGAAGCAGAACGTATCGCTATGGATATTTTCGGGGTCGCGTTCGTCGGTAAGCGAGAGACGTAGCCCGCTCATGAGGAACGCAAGTTCGCGGAAGCGCGTAGCCAGCGTGTCGTACACGTAGACGGTCTCGGTAAAAATCGTATCGTCGGGATAGAACTCGACGCTCGTACCGGTCGTTCCGTCGCTTTCTCCGATATCGACCTGAGGACCGCAGGGGATGCCCTTCGAGAATTCCTGACGCACCACGCGGCCGTTGCGGCGCACCGTCACGATGAGCTTGTTCGAAAGCGCGTTCACGCAGCTCACGCCCACGCCGTGGAGGCCCGCAGAAACCTTGTACGAATTGCTGTCGAACTTGCCGCCCGCATGGAGCTTGGTCATCACCACCTCGATGGTACCGACCTTCTCCTTCGGGTGGATGTCCGTCGGGATGCCACGGCCGTTGTCGGTCACGCGGATGCCGTTGCCCGGCAAAATCGAAATTTCGATGTGGTTGCAGAAGCCGGCCAGGGCCTCGTCGACGGAGTTGTCGACCACTTCCCATACCAGGTGGTGGAGACCGCGAATGTCGGTCGAACCGATGTACATGGCGGGGCGGACGCGCACAGCCTCCAGGCCTTCAAGGACGGTAATGCTGGAACCGCTGTAAGCCTCTTCGGCCTTCTTCAATTCTTCAGATTCTTCTGCCATATTTCCTCTAAAAATCCTCTTGGAAACATCCCGAAAAAATCCCCCTGAACAGGTCGCGGTTACACAAACCGGATAGACTGCACGACGGGCTTCCCGAGTATCGTATTACACCTGTCAATAATAGCATTTTTTTGCAGGAAAAGTTCGCTCTTCCACGCAGAACTATCGCACTTCATGGTTAAAATATTGCGGTCAAGTTTGACGATTTTCACATGCGGTTTTACAAGCTGACCCACTATGGTTTCAAGACTCTCGACAAGCTTCACGAATGCCATCTCGTCGCTAATACGAGCCTTGTCCAAGACCATCTGCAAGAGGACGCTAATATCTTCGGGACCATTTCCACAAACCGTTTTTTTTCTACGAGCAGGCATTTGTCTTACTCCACATCAAACATCTTCATAGGCAGTACATGTCTCTGTTTTGCCTTCAATACTTCAAGAATAACAGTACTTTCACCGCCTTGAAGACTGGTTGTCTTTATCGTCACTTTTTTGAGTGTACCCGGAAGTAGGCAAGCATTATCACAATACTCGAATTCACTTACTGCATTCGCGCCATTCACAACCACGTTCATCTTCATCACCCGCTTGTTTTTCTGCGAATAGTAGAGCGTCGGTTTGGACGGGTCCTTGGGCGTTATTTTCCACAGATTCCCTTCCGCAACAGGATTGTTATAGTCTTCAGGAGAACCCATCTGCTTATTCACATCGGCAGGATTCTGCGCGGACATATTCTGGGCCGGGAGCTTTTTTCCCGTCTTCAAGTCAGTCACCTTCATACGGCCATTGTTCTGCACCATCTCCATCTGCATCATGCTTGACTTGATAGTGGTAATGGACTTTGATTCACCAGCTGTAAGCAGCGTCATATTCACAACCTGAGGGGGCATATTCGGAAGCGTCACCGTGGTACGCATCTGCATCTCGCAGGTATCCGGAAATGCAGACTTTTTTTGGTTGTCAAACACAGTCTGCAAGCTAAGCGCATTTGCCTGAATCGCAACAAGAGAAATGGCGGCAAAGATTTTAACCAATTTATTCATTGTTTACCCTTACAGCAAAGAGAGTTTTTTTGTCGATTTAATTGAACCGTTCACCTTGAGCATCAGATATGTCTTACTCATGTCGATTCCGGTCCAGTCAACATGCACAAATTGTTCGCCCGGAGCGAGAGACCCGCTAAAGATAGATTTTACAGGCGTACCCAAAGCCGTCACCAAGCTCAATTCCACATAAGTCCAGCTATCCATCATGATAACGAGCCCTTCCGACGTACGAATCACAGGTATGGAATTACCCGGCGCATGGTAACCAAAATCGACATTATAGACAGAATCCGGGTCGACTTCATCCGGGGCAGGCAACGTCCATACAGGAATACTGCCGTATATCATGAGCCCCGTAGAGTCAAACACACAGATACCGCGAGCCTCGCGCATTGCCATTCCAAGACTATCGTGGCTTGGGTCGTCATCTGCATTCCACATCGCAGCCCAGCCAGGCAGATGCAAAGTAACCTTCACCGGATTCTGCCATGTCTTACCAGCTGCAAGTGACGCGTCGCAATGGATAGTCATCAGCCAGCGACCGGAACCGAGGTTCTCCATCGAGGCAGAAGAACATTTGGACTTGTCGTTGATTTCGTAGTCCGGCGCAAGGCCCTCTTCCACGAAGAAGTAGTAGCGCACGTCGAAGTTCTTCAACGAGACATTACCCGTATTTTCGACCTTGAAGTGTATTTCGCTCGCCTGGTTGTCGCCTCGCATATCGGACGCAAGCACACGGACCTTGGTCTCGAGCGAAACAGGATCTTCCATCTCGGCGCAGGAGCCGCCAATCAGGTTGTTGTCTTTGTCAAGGACGACAATGCCGGCATCTTCGTAGAAACCGTCGGTATTTGCGACCAGGCCGGAAGTTGGGGCCACGAAGGACGGGTCGTCCGAAGCGTCCCATGGAGTATAGTCAGCATTGTAGAGGCCGAAATGTGGCCCGTCGCCACCGAACACTGTTCCGGCAACCGGAATCGTCTCAGTAAACATCCATTCTACATAACCCATATTGGCACTCTCAGAATGAACTGCGGGGAATGTAGCCACATTGTTCGGCCAGTAGCGATCAACACCAGTCTGTGAAGCATCCTCGCCACGGAAGTAGTAACGGACTGAGAACCCATCCACAGGTTCATTAGACACGTTACGCAAACGAATTCTCGGACGGAGCGTAGATGTTTCTGGGTATCCCTCATAGCGCAGGTAAGATTTGATTTTGCGGACAGTATCGGCCGCCGATATGCCAATAAGACCAGTCGAGGAACTCTCACCCCAAGCAATCGTTGAGGCCGGGACGTCCTCCGTTGTGAATGCGACCCCTCCTATATGGATGCCGGGCGGAGCCTTGAGCGTCAGGGAATGCGTTCCGGGAGCAAGATGAAGGGACACCCCCGAAAGAGTCACCGCTCGCCATGTGTTAGAAATAGTAGCATTCCCGACATGCATGTCGGATTCCCCGATAGAGAAACCGACGTCCTTGACGGAGGGGGAACGAACATAAAGAACAACCCTATAGTCAGCGCTCTTCTGGACATATACGGGTACTGTCGCTGTAGCCGAATCAACAGAAACCAAGAACCTGTTTCCGGCGACAGAACACGAGAATTCCCCCATAAAGCCCGCCGTCGCATCCATATCATTTACTGTTGCGACAACAATTTCGGATACTTCGCCCACGTCGGTCGTAGGTCTCGAAAGAGCTTCGACCTCCGTAGCAGTAAGCGCCCGGGAGTACATACGTATGTCAGAGAGATTCCCAAGATAGGACGGTGCTTCATAAATTCTGCCCACCGAGAATGCGCCTTCCAATTCGCGCTCCTGCGCAATTCCTGATTCCGTAACGGATTTCAGCTCGCCATTTACATAGAATTTCACGTTGGCGGAATCCACAGTAACAATGACATGGGTCCAAGTCTTCTCGAAGAACGGAAGGATTGAATCCGTTTCCCAGACATGATTGCCTTCAACAAGTCGCAGGGAGCGTCCATTCTGCAACAAGCGGATTTCGAGGCCCCCGATTCCCCCGAAGCCGAGTATGTCGCGCCATCCGCTACCGGCGTGGCCTCGCTTGATGCGAGCTTCAAAGGAATACGAGGTAGAGCTGCCGAAATCAACCGGTCCATTCGTCCCGACGGCATAATCCAGACCATGTCCGAAGTAGAGACCCACATCACTTCGCCATGGACTACTCATATCCGAAAGACTGAGGTCGTGACCTGTGCCGAGATATTCGTGAGCCGTATCCCCGCCACCTTCGCGCGCTGGGTACCATAGTACGAGTTCAGCAGGGTATGGGTACAGCCTTTCTTCCGAGACATACCGACTTTCCGAATGGTTGTGACCATAATCCTCAGCACGCATGCTGATAGAAAGTATACAACCAACACACCCGGCAAGTTGTCTGCGCGATAGCCTGATGGAGGCATTTACATTACCCGCGGAATCTGGCAAGATGTCAATGAGGGACATGGTATCCTGACCATACACAGGCATCACGGAAACACGCGCTATTCCAGATTCGGAATCAGTAATTTTCGCATTCACTGTAAAGATGCGGTCAAGGATGTCGGAGGTTTCCTGCACAGCGAAACTGGCAATGGCAGGCCGGACAGAGTCTGTATGGACAGATGGCCCGGCAATCTGGATATCCTCGCCAAGGGCAGAAACCCCGACATAGCGGGATTCATACACGCCGGGGGCTATCTTTCCGAAGCCCGAATTTTTAGACCCGTCATAGATAACCGTATCAGGAATCTCGACCCTAATTTCGACAGCGACACGCCCATCCTTAACAAGCGTCACAAGGCCGTGACCCGGATGTGTGCAGTTAGCGCCATAGGCCATATAGCCGTTGTCAAGGCCGAGCCACAATGAATCGGACGGGACGGAACAGGCGAACTGGGTATTCACTGTCAAAGCGCGAGCCTCCGCCGGAGCAGCAGGGAGTTCTTCCGCGTTTCCATCCGCATCGGGTTCGCCAAGTGCAACAACGAAAACATAGTTAGTATCGATTGCACCCCCGCGAGATGGAAGATTCAACTGCACGAACCCATTGGAATCTGCTATAAACGAGACTTGAATTGGCGGAGTCGTATCGTCGCGGTCGGCCCACAGCGAATCGTCATCTACATAGATATTGTATCTAGAGATGCCATCCACACGAGCATCACGGCTCGATGTTGTCGCAATCTCCGGCAAAAGCGTGACTCTGAAATTCGGCGTTTCCGCAAAGGCCGAATCCATCGCCATGAACACGGAAAAAGTTCTGGTCTCGGCGGAAATCTGAAGATAAGCCCATTCGAAGCCATTACCTGAGCATCGCTCGTCATTTCTATTTTCTTCCGTACAGGTTATGGGAAGCCTGCCGTCCATGACGCGACCACCATCCGCATTGAGGAATCCATATAACGCATTTTCGAGAGGAACGAATCTCTTACCCTCGAAATCAATCTTGTATAGTCTCACCGTTTGAGGTGTCGCATGCATCGCAATCATATCGTCGCGCCCAATCTTCACCTGAATTCGGGGCAACGCAGAATCCGCAAACACCTTGGACGGCAAAACCTCGACAATCGGGCCCTTAAGTGCAAGCTTGTTGAACACCTCAAATGGATAGTCCTTAGCATCCGCAATGCGGACAGTGACAGCCGTATCAGCACTCAATGCATTTGGAGGGAATATCACCTCCGCCTCTTCGAACAATGACTTGACAATGCTTGTCCCCTCTGTTTTTACGGCCCTACCGATAATCATGTCGAACTTTGCAAAACTATACGCAGTCCCGCCTTCGCCCCACAAGAGCATGAACTGCGTATTTCCCTGAAGTTTGTTCACATCGAACCAAGCCAGATGATAAAGGCCACTGCTGTCTGTCCTTATGGTATCCCGCCATGCCGAGTCCAGCATGGATGCCGGAACCGCATAGAATGCGTCCCCGTTCAGGTAACCAATCTGATATTCATGACCGTTCTGAAGGAAAGCCTTCAATTCAACAAATTCTTTGGGGCGTTTAGCCCTTACAGAATCGATAGGAATGAATTCAACTAGCACCCCTGACGAGTCGAGCTTGTTGTCCCGGAGCCTCAGGTGCGTATGTTTGCTTCCGTCCAAGTGCTTTAAGCTTGCCGACTGGATGACGGCATCCTTCGTCCAATCCGAATGCGGATACAAACGGCGCATGGAAAGAGTATCGATTTTCGGACGCACCAACGCCTTGCCGTCGGGATCCTCGGTCTTGCGATAGATAATCGTATCGATTACCGAATCGGCCTTGATGTACAGAGAATCCCTATTTGCGGAGAAAGAAATTGACGAGCTATTAATATTCATCCTCGACGAATCGACTCGCAAGGAACCTATCTCGACACCGGCATGATCCTTGACAAGATCGCTGATTAAGTTGATTGAGGAATCAAGTGGCACATAAAAACGACGTCTTTCCCTATCATAATTGTCTGGAACAGGAATGGCGTAGAACGCAACTTTGTTTGAGGTCGAGCCATGGGCATCAGCAAATCTGCTGAAGAGAGAGTCTTGCGGATTCCTATGGACATGGTAAGGAGAATTCGTCATATTCCTTATGAATTGGCCCTCGCCAGCGATTCCCGCCTTCCATGAGGAATCCGAGTAATCGTTATAATAATGATGGACTCGCGAACCGAAATCGTAAAACTTATAGCAAGCCGCAGAACCATCTTCGACGAAATCCCACGTCTGCCCGGAAACCTTGCATGCGGAATTAGCGGACGAAGCATTCCAATCCCTTTCGGCAGGATAGTCTATACTGTCCCGTCGTGTCACGAAGCTCCACTTCGTATTTCGTCCGACATAGAACTCAACATCCGAATCAGCATCGAAATAGGGCGTTTCGAGCACCGAATCTATCAGACTGGTATGCTGAATCTGGCATAGTCCATCCTTTCCCATTCCGATGAGTACATTAGTCAACGTGTCGAAATCGCAGGCAGAAGATAGTTCACCGCTATCCAATGTTCCAAGAACTTTCACGACAAAGTGATTGTCCTGGTTAGCATCGCCATAGAAATGCAGGTCGAACCTAGAAGCCTGTGGGTTATGCGAATTCTCGTCCGCGAACAGGAATGTATTTGAACCTCCTGGAAAACGGCTTGCAGGGAAATAGGACAGGCGCTGCGTCTCGAACGGGGTCAGGAGACCATATGTCCTGTCGAACCTCCAATCGCTACCGTCATGGTATGACCCGATTCCCACAAATTGCCCATTACCGGCCTCCTGCAAGCTGTCTAAGGACGCCCAGTAGCCTTTCGCTTCCTTATTGAACAGGGTCTTGTTCGTGTGGTCAAATCGAATCGTACGGTTTACGAGATTGTCCATACCAAAGGGGGCATCCCAGTAAGATTCAGGAATCAGGAAATGCATATTAAAAAACGCTATTTGGTATCTTGGGTAGCCTGCGCAACTAGGATTTGGCAATCCTTTGTTTGTGTAGAAGCGAGATTCGCTAATAGGGGCAAATGTAAGTTTAAGTAAGTTCTTGTTTGCATTATAACCATCTGTGGTATCTGTTCGAGAGTACTCGCAAGGATCCTTCAAAGAATCGTCCAAGCCGTATTTGGGATCACACGTGCCATTCGACAAAACACCGAACGAAATAGAGTCCGACTCATTTCCTGGGATATGGAAAACCGAAACATTTTCACCGAGAAAATTCTCCAGATTCCAGATTGAAGCGACCTTCATTTCATCGAATTGCGCTTGCGAAACAACCCTAGATATTTGATAGCTATCAAACTTTGCCTTCGTAAGAACAATCACCTCCATAAAACCATTGGGTGGTCCACCTTCCCCATTAAAACCTTTACCCTCGTAATGCTTCCAAATATTCACAACGGTATCCCGCTTGTTATCAGAAAAAGTCAATTCATATATGTCAAAATCGTCCACATTATGATGATATTCTTCCGAGCACGTAGAAATGGGACCTACAGTTGTTCCCGTTATTTCATCCAGTTTTGCGTGAAAATGCGCTATAACAACCAATTTCAGCTCCTTCCTGTGTCGCTTGACGGCCAAGCTGAATCTTTCCGGTTCATATCCAATTATCGCCTGCTTTCCGGAAACATTTCCAACTAGAGGAATTCCGTCAATGAGTGACGAATCTGGCAGGTGCCAGCCAAGAATCTCCGCATCAACAATGTAATCGGCTATAGGCTCGTACCGGAATATATTGGGGTATACCGTGTCTGGAAACGCCTCAACAACATATATCGTCGGAGACATATTTGTTGAATCCTTTGGGTTCTCTGGGGTCATATCGAACTTGCTCCCGTACCTTACACGGAAGGCAGCATCCTTGTGTTGTAGCGAGTCCGCACCCGCAGGTTTCGCCACAATACGGAGTGTATATAGTTTCTCCCCTGCAACAAGTCCCTTCTTTCCTTTCCCATTCCAAAGAATCTGATAGGCAGAATCGTTGGAATTCGCACGTATCGTCGTAGCGGGGTCTTGCAGGACGGCAATTGTATCCGTTCCGTCCATCACGTAAATCCCGACTTGGGCATCCCTGTACTTGATACCGTACTTGATAGCCATGGAACCAATCCTAAAGAGAGTTGAATCACAATCAGTCGAGTCATCATTACATTTTACGGTCGAATCCCTTTCGAGCAACGGGGCATCCGGCAATCTGTCAGCAAGCGCTATTTCCAGTTCTGGTAGTCGTATTTCGACTTCCTCGGATGCAAGGAACACCCGTGGGCTCGAAACGACATTCTCCGTAACTTCCGCATAAACTTTCATTGCGCCTTCTGCCGGATACATTCCACTTTCTAGAAGACCGTTCCAAACGAAACTAAGCCCGTACGCCTGCGGGTTCACAGTCCATCCCATCGTCAGCGGGTCGAGCGTGCCACCGGTAAGCAGCCCATTTCCAACCCAGTAAAACCCGTCAACAGTGCTTTTGCCGAAATATACCCGCATTTGTGAGGAGGCCATATCAGCAAAGGAGTTCTTTCTAGATACACGGAACGCTCTGCTCGCAGTCATCACTACATGGCCAGTCTCCCCGAATAAAAGCATCTCGTGGCTGATTCCGGAAGGCGGTATCCATTCGGGATAATCCTCCAAGTACGAGTTTACAAGTGGCGGCAACGCGACAGTGCTTAAACCGAGCACACGAACATGACATTGTTCGGTATTAGAGGGTGATTCCGGGGCCACACATGCCTGTCCAAATCCCGCGGAATCATAAGATACCTGCAGGGAATCTCCTGGCAGGAGTCCTTTCCATTTCAAGTGGTATTTTCCGTCCTGTTCGTAGAACCATACCGCAGCGTTTCCCATTGACGTGTCATCGGGGATACCGTGATATGGGTTACGCCACACCTTCGAAGCGGACACGTCAAACATACCAGTATGCTCTTTGTCCTCGGCGTAGATTCGCAGAAAATAGCTGCCATCAAAGAGTCCCGATGGGTTGAGCGACAACACAAGAGAGTCTTTACCGACCACCATTGTACTACGGTCTTTAACCAAGCGCCATTCAAGGCTGTCTCCCCAAAGGGAATCTTGGCATTCCCCAAGAAAAACCGTCGACGAGTCCGTTTTCCAAAGGCTGTCTATGTCGTTGAAGCAATTTGCCCCAGAGCATGTACCAAGCTCTATGATGTAGGAGCCCTCCAAGATTCCCCCATTTTCCGTTCTGCGATCAAGATAGCCCAGTACGGCATCGCTACTCTGCGAAATTCTGGATACATTACGGAACGAACTATCCCTCAGCGCCGAGACGACAAAAATGTTTGCAGTCTCCCAGATAAGCTTACCATCCGGTCCTAGGGAATCTGCCTTGGCATAGCGAAGACGATACACAGTATTCGAGGAATCGGCGATCCTGACAGGCGGCGCGACACCAGTGATGGCAACAAGCTCCGTATATGCCGCCGAGTCCCTTGGAGAAGATATCACCGGCGTACGCTCGCCTATGAAGAAGATGTCCGTTTTGATGGACGCATTGCCCGCGGCATCAATACATGCGGCCTCAAGATAGCACTTTCCGTGCATTTGCCCGATGGAATCTAGGCTAAAGGTCAGCGTGTCGGTATTTAAAAGATTTTCCGAGACTCTTCGCCACGCAGTCGCCATGCCAGAACCACTCACGCGGTAATAGCAGTACATTCCAGAACGGTTCGAAACGGCATCATTCTTTTCGTCGACGATGATTGTCGCGGAAAGGTCCTCCGCATCCGAATATACCAGGTGGTTGCTCACAAGACCAGCGATATGTGGGGACGTCTTGTCCACACGCAATTTTCGACGATGTAGGTACAGGCTTTCGTTATCCGCAGCATCTCGCACCTTGGCACGAATCTCGTAATCGCCATCTTCAAGTCGCATCCCCGCCGTTTCCGTCCACGAAGCTGTCGCGGTATCAGTTTCCGCAATCCAGACGGAATCACCCGCGCGGTCCACTTTCGTAGTATCTCCCAGATGCACAAAATTCCATACCACGGCCACCGGGGTGCTAATGCGACCGGCCAACGGCTCATAAATGCCATATCCGATGGTGAGCAATTGACTATAAGTGGAATAGTCGAAGGCGGTATCCATGGATGGACGTAGCGGAAGTGCATAGGGTAGACCGTTCGAAGAATCCGTAGCGATATTAACTCCGAGCATTGTCGGGGCCCTTGTGTCAACGAAGAAACTATCGAATATGATGGTTGTGTTCAAAGAATCTGTCGCTATCGGCCACAAGGAATCAGGAACATTACCTGGTTGAGTCGCAATGGCATCGACAAGGCGATTCATCTTGGCATACACGGCACTGTCAGGGACGGCGTAGTCTATAGCGAGGGCCTTGACGCAGTAATAGCCATCCCCATTCTGCATAATTGTATTTTGGACAGAATCGTTCCATCGGATGGCAAAATATGGAGAACCGATTTCGGTCAGTGGCTGGAATTCTGCCAAAAATGTCCCACATCGGTTTTCTGAATTGCCGTCCATTCGTCCCAGTGAAACACGCATGGCGCGTATGTCAGGTAAACTTGTCGTGTCGTCCCAGATAAAACGGGCGGCAAATGAACTGCCAACAGGATTGACAGACTTCCTTTCAGCCCTAAGCGTAAAGATTGGAGCCGTCGAGTCCACTCTAAAGGGGACATCGTAAGTATTCTCAAAACAACCGTTCGCAGAATCTGCCATATTACAGATATTGGCAACAAAGTTCCAGCGATACTCACCTTCGACAGGAGCGCTATTGAACTGAGCGGATGAAAACGAGGCGCTCGAACTGTCAATTTCCAGATTCCCCGCATGATAGAAGGAGTCGACAGACATTTCCATATCCAGCCAACTGGAACTGGCGATTAAATTCGATTCAGCTATAATTCGATCTCTCGCTCCGACAACCCTGAAATCCTGGTAGCCAAGGGCGCTCGCTTCCGCCTTGAACCCCTTAACCTTGTTCAGAACGATATCGCGATACGGCCAAATGGGATCCAGCTTGTTTGCGGTAGCCTTGAATAGATAATAAAAGCGCTGGGAGTTTTTCAGCCCAATCTTGTTCACCGTCGAAATCGTGACCGTATTTTGGTTGTCCTTCTGAAGAGCATCTGGATTGCTGTAACCATATACACTTGGGACAAAGTCGAATCGGCCATTTTTATTGACAGGATGTTTTTCGAATCTTAAAGTATCCCACCGGTCGCCCTGACGTTTGTAAACAATACAAGCGTCATCCGACGCAGGATCTTTTTCAATATCGCACTCCCATGCGATTTCTTCCTGATAATTAAAATTCATGCGGATTTGACGAAGACGATGCGGCATCAGATCGTCCACAACGAAAGAATATTTTTCAATGTAGTCTTCAACGGTAATCGCAGGGACCTCGTAGCGTTCCACATGACGGATGGGAACAGACTTTTCTTTAAGATTATTATTTGTATCCAGGCCGTCAACCCTTTCCCATCTTTCCGTTTTTACGCCCAACTTTCCCCAATCCGTTTGTCCTGCAAACTTAAGAGATTTTCCACGTGTTGTTTTCATAGACATGACCGCAAGACTGCCATTTTTTCCATACAACCCAAGGGAATCCATCTTTGTCGAATCGACTGATTCAGTCCAGTCATTGTCATTGCGCACAGACAAATTCACAAACGGTTTCTCATACAAAAAATCCTCTAGCAAATACGACTCAACACTTTCAGAATCACCAGAAATTTTCGTATAGGAATTCTTCTTCGACTTCTGCTTTTCATGCCAATAATCTTGCGAGGGATTCTTGTGATTTTCTGTCATATCCTTGATTGCTTCAACCGTTGCCGGACCTATAAATGCAGCCAATGCAGCACCGGCTGACACGGCAATGCCAGTCTTAGCCGCAGCCACCGCCGCAGGAGAAAAAGCATTCAATGCTTCACTTGCATACAGGCTCGCTATCGCAGTGGCGTTAATTCCTATGACAGTCGCAACCGTGTTGTAATTATCCACATGTTCATTGGCCACAAATGGGACCTTGACCACATCCGTCTGAGCATCTTCGAATATCGAGACATTCTCCCCTGCGCCCGACCAATGAGGAATCAAAATGCTTCCTTGGTCTGTAAGGCTTAAGCCTCCAAGAAGTCCCAACGTCCCACCAGCCAAGATATTGTTCCAATAGGCAGGATTGTCAATCTCTGTATGCGAAATCTGCGCAACAATATTCTTCACCATGGCAAAGAGTCCATCTGGGATGAGAATCGAAAAATATTTCTGGAGATACTCTTCCGTCGATCCAAAGGTTAACCCACCTACGCCGTATAGAACCCTATACATCGAGGACGTTTCGTTCCACCCTTTTCCATTAAGCTTTTTTAGGTCATTGGATTCTGGATATATATAATCCGCCAACGGGTCATCATCCGTGAACCCATAGCCCAAAGCTAAATCGACAACCGCATCGACAACGCCATTCAAAACATCGAGTCCCACCAGGCCTGTTGCCACTGCAGTCAACGCCGTCTGATTCATAGTAACGTCATTCTTTCCCAAGACCCAAACAAGCCCAGATAAAAAAGACATTTGAGCAACAACCTCAGCAGACTTAACTGAAGCATAATGTTTCATATAAAGAAGACCATCTAACGAGTACGTCCCCCTGTGCGGACTGTCAAGAGTGATTACCTTGTCAACATCGCCGTTATATCCATCCCCTTGTACATACTCGCGCGAGGCAAGACCGCCCATGCTATGAGCGATAAGGATGTTTCGGTGAGTAAAATAACCAACATCACTTCTGTACTTTCGATAAGATAAAGAGTCATCATTTCTTCTTTCAACAAGAAACTCTCGACCATAATTTCTCATTTCCTCTGCTTCTTCTGTCAAGGACCGCCTGGTTTTACAGTTATCTCGTCCCTTCCACGTTCTTTTTCCTATCTCGCCGCCATTCACTACAGGCGTATTCGCAGGGTTTACAAAAGGACGATTCAGATATATTCCAAACCGATCTTTTCGCTCGCCGTCAAGAATCTTATCATTTATCCAATCCGGGAGTGTTTTAATCATACCAGTCGCAGTAGAACGGCTATCATCCAGAAGTCCTTCTTTGAGATAGCCATCAATTCGACCAAAATCACTCGTTGAACTCGTATAATACTCAAAAGGAGCCTTCAAATCGGAGGCCTCACAATCAACACCCGACAAACTATCCGCAGCACCATGAACAAGTATTATATTGTAGCGTTCAATGGACTCCATCGGTTTAGCATAAAGAAAGCCACAGATAAAAAACAGACCGACAACAAATCTACTCATTAAACATTCCCTCATAAATCATTTCACCCATTTTATAATCAACCCTTAACAAATGTGTATCACAGCATCCAGTAGCTAACCTTAAGAAAGAATTTTGGTATGAAATTCGAGGCGTGCTATAAATCGCACCATCTTTAATCTGATTTCCCCATAAAGAATC
>JAEEGL015824298.1_pt1 | contig 14152 bp, 5 predicted proteins | sample 9134231 | NCBI WGS metagenome assembly JAEEGL01 (sample SAMN16246548, study PRJNA631951) | gut metagenome | biome: gut microbiome; feature: rumen; material: fiber-attached | host: Bos | place: Iran: Karaj | collected 2018-10 | reverse complement strand
CCATGTGTATCAACCCCAAGGACCCGAAGAACCAGTGGCTCAAGGGCCGCAAGGTCATCGTACCCCTCGTCAACCGCGTCATCCCCGTCATTGAGGACCGCTACGTTGACATCGAGTTCGGTACGGGCTGTCTGAAGGTGACGCCCGCCCACGACACTAACGACTACATGTTGGGCAAGACACACAATCTGGAGACCATTGACATCTTCAACGCCGACGGCACCATCTCCGACCAGTCGCCCATCTATGTCGGCATGGACCGCATGGACTGCCGCCGACAGATTGCCATCGACCTGCATGAGGCCAAGCTGATGGAGAAGGTGGAGGACTACACGAACAAGGTTGGCTATTCTGAGCGCAACCCAGACACCGCCATCGAGCCGCGCCTCTCCATGCAATGGTTCCTCTCGATGAAGCACTTCGCCGACATCGCCCTGCCGCCCGTCATGAACGACGAGCTGAAGTTTTATCCCGCCAAGTACAAGAACACCTATAAGAACTGGCTGGAGAACATCCAGGACTGGTGCATCTCGCGCCAGCTGTGGTGGGGACACCGCATTCCTGCCTACTACTACGACGACGAGAAGTTCGTCGTTGCCGAGACCGCAGAGAAAGCACTCGAACTCGCTCGCAAGGAGAGCGGCAACGCTAACCTGCAGGCATCCGACCTGCGTCAGGACGAGGACGCCCTCGACACTTGGTTCTCGTCGTGGCTCTGGCCTATCTCGCTGTTCGACGGTATCAACAACCCCGGCAATGAAGAGATCAAGTACTACTACCCCACCTCAGACCTGGTGACCGGTCCGGACATCATCTTCTTCTGGGTGGCTCGCATGATTATGGCCGGCTACGAGTATATCGGCGACATGCCTTTCCGCAACGTCTACTTCACCGGTATCGTCCGCGACAAGCTGGGCCGCAAGATGTCGAAATCGCTCGGCAACAGCCCCGACCCCATCGAACTCATCGAGAAGTTCGGAGCCGACGGCGTCCGTATGGGCATGATGCTCTCGGCTCCTGCCGGCAACGACATCCTCTTCGACGAGGCACTCTGCGAGCAGGGACGTAACTTCAACAACAAAATCTGGAATGCCTTCCGTCTCGTCAAGGGTTGGAAAGTGGCCGACATCGAGCAGTCGGAGGCTGGCAAGATAGCCACGGCATGGTTTGAGGCCAAGCTGCGTCAGACGAATGCCGAGGTCGATGATCTCTTCAAGAAGTACCGCATCTCCGAGGCTCTAATGGCCGTCTACAAGCTCTTCTGGGACGAGTTCTCCAGCTGGTATCTGGAGATGGTGAAGCCCGCCTACATCAACGGCGAGGCCCAGCCCATCGACCGCAAGACCTACGATAAGACGCTGGAGTTCTTCGAGATTCTGCTGAAGATGCTCCATCCATTCATGCCGTTCATCACCGAGGAGCTGTGGCAGCACCTCTATGACCGCAAGCCCGGCGAGAGCATCATGCGCGACAAGCTGGAGCTGCCTGCCGCCACCGATGCCGACAACCAGCTGGCAAGTCAGATTGAGAATGTCAAGCAGATTGTCTCCGGCGTCCGTATGGTTCGCTCGTCGAAGAACATCGCCCCGAAAGAGCAGCTGGAACTGCAGGTTGTTGGCAAGAACGACTACGAGGCCTTCAATGCCGCCATCACCAAGATGGCCAACCTCAGCGCCATCAATGTTGTAGCCGACAAGGACGCTACAGCTTCAACGTTCATGGTTGGTACCGACGAGTTCGCCGTGCCTCTGGGAAATCTCATCGATGTAGAGGCCGAGATCCAGAAGATGGAGGCTCAGCTGCAGCACCTCGAAGGTTTCCTGACCGGCATCATGAAGAAGCTCTCGAACGAGCGCTTCGTGCAGAACGCCCCCGAGGCCGTCGTGGCTATGGAGCGTAAGAAGCAGAGCGACTCGGAGGAGAAGATTGCCTCGCTGAAGGAGTCTATCGCTGCCCTGCGTAACAAGTAACATAATGACTGACTGCATTGAAATCAAAGGCGTTCGGGTTAACAACCTGAAGAATATAAGCGTCAAGATTCCGCGAAACCAATTTGTCGTCATCGCCGGCTTGAGCGGCAGCGGCAAATCGTCACTGGCCTTCGACACACTCTATGCCGAAGGCCAGCGGCGCTATGTGGAGAGCCTGTCGAGCTATGCCCGACAGTTCCTCGGCCGCATGAACAAGCCTGAGTGCGACTTCATCCGCGGCATCCCGCCCGCCATTGCCATCGAGCAGAAAGTCATCTCGCGCAACCCGCGCTCCACCGTCGGAACGACGACGGAAATCTATGAATACCTACGGCTGCTCTATGCCCGCATCGGTCACACCTACTCGCCCATCAGCGGACAGGAGGTGAAGAAGCACTCCACGGAGGACATCGTCCAGCAAATGCTCCAGTACCAGAAAGGCACCAAGTTCGTCGTCCTGGCGCCTATCCATCTGACAGAGGGACGCACGCTGGAGAAGCAGCTGAGGGCTTATATGCAGGAGGGTTATGCCCGCTTGTTCGCCCACAACGACTTTGTGCGTATCGATGAGTATCTGGATAGCGACAACGGGAAAGACGGGAGTGGTGAGGACTTATATCTGGTCATCGACCGCATGTCCGTTGACGACGCTAAGGATGTCATCGCCCGACTGGTTGATTCGGCAGAGACCGCCTTCTATGAAGGTCATGGCGAGTGTCGCCTCATGTTCCTGCCGTCCAACATCTATTATGATTTCTCCATGCGGTTCGAGGCCGATGGCCAGACGTTTGAAGAACCCACAGACCAGCTTTTTTCGTTCAACTCGCCGGTTGGCGCCTGTCCCGAATGCCAGGGCTTCGGCAAGATTATCGGCATCGACGAGCGACTGGTCATTCCTAACACGACGCTTTCAGTCTACGAAGGCTGCGTCGTCTGCTGGCACGGCGAGAAGATGAAGGAGTGGCAGCAATGGTTCATCCAACATGCAGCAAAGGATGACTTCCCCATCTTCGAGCCCTACATGAACCTGACGCAGCAGCAGAAAGACTGGCTGTGGCACGGACTGCCCTCAGACCGCGGCAAGAAAGAGAGACCATGCATCGACCAGTTCTTCCAGATGGTCAGGGAGAACCAGTACAAGATTCAGTACCGCGTCATGCTAGCCCGCTATCGTGGAAAGACCAACTGTCCCGTCTGTCACGGCACCCGTCTGAAACCCGAGGCCGACTATGTCAAGATTGGCGGACGCAGCATCACGGACTTAGTCCAGATGCCCGTCACCCGACTGAAGGAATGGTTCGAACAGTTGCAGCTCAGTGAGCACGATGCCGAAGTAGGCAAACGACTGCTGACGGAGATCAACAGCCGACTGCAATTCCTCCTGAATGTAGGGCTTGGGTATCTCACGCTCAACCGTCTCTCTAACTCCCTTTCTGGTGGCGAGAGCCAGCGCATCAACCTCTGCACCTCGCTCGGCAGCAGTCTCGTCGGCTCACTCTATATTCTTGACGAACCGTCTATTGGCCTGCACTCCCGCGACACCGACCGTCTCATTAAGGTACTCAAGGATTTGCAAGCATTAGGCAACACGGTGGTGGTGGTCGAACACGACGAGGAGATCATGCGCGCCGCCGACTACCTGATTGACGTCGGCCCCGACGCTGGACGATTAGGCGGCGAGATTGTGTTCGAGGGCAAGGCGTCCGACATCAACGAGAAGGCGCTCAAGAAATATCCGAACAGCCACACCGTCAGGTACCTGCTCCACACGGAGAATATTGACGTGCCGACGTCGCGACGCCCATGGAATCACTATATCGACATCAAGGGCGCACGAATGCACAACCTCTGTGGCGTTGATGCCAGGATTCCCCTGAACGTCATGACCGTCGTCACCGGGGTCAGCGGCAGCGGCAAGTCGAGTCTCATCAAGGGCATCCTCTACCCTGCCCTCAAACGCCATATTGGCGAGGTCTGCGATGCTCCGGGCGAATATCTCGGACTGGCAGGCGACATCGATGCTATCAAGCATGTGGAGTTTGTCGACCAGAACCCTATCGGCAAGTCGACACGCTCGAATCCCGCCACCTATGTCAAGGCCTATGACGCCATTCGCGACCTTTTCGCCGACCAGCCCCTGTCTCAGCAGATGGGCTTCACCTCCCAGTTTTTCTCCTTCAACGCCGACGGCGGCCGCTGCGACGAGTGTAAGGGTGCCGGCAGCATAACGGTCGAGATGCAGTTCATGGCCGACCTCGTCCTGGAGTGCGAAGCCTGCCACGGCAAGCGTTTCAAGCACGACATCCTTGACGTCAAGTACGAGGGGAAGAACATCGACGACGTCCTGAACATGACGATATCCGAAGCCATCGAGTTCTTCGGCGAACACCGGCAGAAGACCATCGTCAACCGTCTGAAGCCGCTCGAAGACGTCGGCCTTGGTTACATCAAACTCGGTCAGAATTCCTCTACGCTCTCTGGCGGCGAGAACCAGCGAGTCAAACTGGCCTATTTCATTGGACAGGAGAAGCAGGAGCCCACCATGTTCATTTTCGACGAGCCGACGACGGGACTCCATTTCCACGACATCCACCGCTTGCTCTGTTCATTCGACGCTCTCATCGAGCGTGGCCATACCATTCTTATCATTGAGCACAATCTGGACGTCATCAAATGTGCCGACCACGTAATCGACCTCGGCCCCGACGGCGGCGACAAAGGTGGCAACCTGGTCTGTGCTGGTACCCCCGAGGAAGTGGCCCTCTGCGCAAAAAGTATTACCGGCCAATACCTGCAAGAAAAACTAAAATAATTGTTAAAATTAGTACAACGTACCGATTTTTTTCGTAACTTTGCGCCGCCTTAGAATAGGTATTTATACATACAAGCCTGATGTTCAGGCAGTTAAAGAAAGATTTTTAGACGTAAAGATGAGACAACTGAAGATTCAGAAAAGCATCACCAACCGTTCGAGTGAGGCTTTAGACAAGTATTTGGTAGAAATTGGTCGTGCACCGCTGATTAGCATTGATGAAGAAATCGAGCTGGCACAAAAGATTCGCAAGGGTGGCCCCGAGGGCGAGCGTGCAAAGGACAAACTCGTAACGGCCAACCTCCGCTTCGTTGTTTCTGTAGCCAAGCAATACCAGCATCAGGGTCTGACTCTTACCGACCTCATCGACGAGGGCAACATTGGTCTCATCAAGGCTGCCCAGAAGTTTGACGAGACGCGAGGCTTCAAGTTCATCTCGTATGCCGTGTGGTGGATTCGCCAGTCCATCCTTCAGGCCATTGCCGAGCAGAGCCGTATCGTCCGTCTGCCCCTGAATCAGGTGGGTTCGCTGAATAAGATTAGCCACGAGATCAACAAGTTCGAGCAGGAGCACCAGCGCCACCCGTCAGTCAGCGAGCTGGCCGAGGCCACTCAGATTGACGAGGAGAAGATTGGACAGTCCATGATGGCCGACGGTCACCATGTCAGCATCGACGCCCCATTCCAGGACGGCGAGGACAACTGTATGCTCGACGTCATGGCCAGCGGCGACGACTCCCGTACGGACCGTCAGGTTGACCACGAGTCGATGGCTCAGGAGCTGAACACCGTTCTGAACAAGGTTCTCAAGGAGCGCGAGATCACCATCATCCGCGAGTGCTTCGGTATCGGCTGTCACGAGAAAGGCCTTGAGGAGATTGGCGACCAGCTCGGTCTTACCCGTGAGCGTGTCCGCCAAATCCGCGAAAAGAGCATCGCAAAGCTCCGCGATTCGGGCAATGCAAAAATTCTTATGAAGTATTTAGGCTAAAAATTTTGCGACTTCAAGAATTCTTCGTAATTTTGGGGTCGTGAAATGCGCAAGCAAGATAGTCATTCTACTGGGCATCCTCACAGGGTTGCCCAGTTTTCTATTTGCAAAGACTCATAAAGACTCTTTGCTCATTCAGCGTATCTATCATTTTCCCAAGCAGTTCACCCCGAACGTAGAGGGTGTCGAGCGCAATGTCTACATGAAATTCCGCTACGACATCAAGCACCGTAACGCCGCCATGTGGCTGATACCCACGATGTACCCCCTGGCCAGGGGCGACCGTAACATGTTGCTCGAGACCTACAACCGTCTGAAGTTCAAGAGCATCAACGACTACGACATCCAGCAGCAGGTGTCATGGGGCACGGTGCCTCACTACCGCAAGGCCATGAAGCCTATCCTGGAGTTCCTGACGCCCAACATCTACGCGCCGACCATCTACCCCAACCACACGCTGTCGCCTTTCCACGCCAGCAACCGCCGTTTCTACAAATACACTATCCAGGAGCACAGCAACGGTTTTTCGGTGGTCACGTTCCGCCCTCGTACACGGCGCAACACGCAGCTCGTCAGCGGCATGGCCTACGTCAAGACCGAGACGGGACGCATCGTCCAGACGGTCCTGACCGGCGACTACGATGGCATCTTCTTCAACACGGAGGTCATCATGGGTAACGAGGGTATCGACACGTTCCTGCCAGACCTTTGCTTCACTCAGGCTCAGTTCCACTTCATGGGCAACAAGGTCTTCGCCTCGTTCGAGGCCTCCTACGACTGTCCTGTCACCCTGCCCGACAGCATTCGCAACACCCACGACCGTGCCCTGCTCGACTCCCTGCGCCCCAGCCCTCTCATCCAGAGTGAGAAGGCCATCTACCAGAAGTACGACTCCCTGCATCCTGTCCGTCAAGCTACGCCCGACTCGCTGCCGAAGCCCAAGAAACACAAAACCCTGCTGAATGCGTTAGACGTGATAGGCGAGAATCTGGTAGGCAACATCCGCGCCAGCAACGACAAAGCCTCGCTGCGCATCTATCCGTTGCTCAGTCCGCAGTACCTGAGCTACAGTAACCGTTACGGTTTCGCCTACAAGATACGCATGAAGGCCGACTACCACTTCAACGCGCACCGCTACTTCGAGTTCAAGCCTCAGCTGGGTTATAACTTCAAGTTCAAGAAGTTCTACTACACCGTGCCCCTGCGCTTCAACTACAACCCGAAGCGCGACGGCTATGTCGAGGTGGTCTATGGCAACGGCAACCGTATCGGCCACGCCAGCATCCTCAACGAGATACGTCAGGAATATGGCGACAGCATCGACCTGTCAAAGAAGAACCTCGACACGTTCAACGACGACTACCTGCGCATCACGAACAACATCATGGCCTTCGACTGGATAGACATTGAGACCGGTTTCTCCTACCACAAGCGTAGAGCCTATGCGCCAGCCGACATGAGGGCTTTCGGCAAACCGACGGAGTTCCGCAGCTTCGCCCCGGTGCTCTCCTTCAAGCTCAGGCCGTGGAAGCGCGGCCCGGTGTTCACCATCGACTATGAGCGTGGCATCAAAGGGGTCAGCGAGTCCAACATCGACTATGAGCGCTGGGAGTTAGACGGCTCCATTAAGCACCAGTTCCTGTCCATGCGCAAGCTGAACATCCGTCTCGGCGGCGGTTTCTATTCGCGCAAGAAGGACAACTACTTCGTCGACTACGCCAACTTCCGCGACAACAACCTCCCCGAGGGATGGGACGACGACTGGACGGGCAACTTCCAGCTGCTCAACAGCCACTGGTATAATGCGTCGCGCTACTATGCCCGCGTCAACCTCTCCTATGAGTCGCCGCTGATGCTGCTGACCGCCCTACCCTTCGGCGGCCATTTCCTGGAGCGCGAACGCTTCTATCTCAGCGGACTGAGCATCGAGCACACACGTCCCTACTACGAGCTGGGCTACGGCTTCACGACGCGCTTCGTCTCCATCGGACTGTTCACGAGTTTCCTCAACACGCAGTTCCAGGACTTTGAGTGTAAATTCACCTTTGAATTGTTCCAGAGATGGTAGCCTGCCATCCCACCCCACACGACTATGAATAAACCCCTAACAGTCTACAAAGCCTCTGCCGGCAGCGGCAAGACGTTCCGCCTGGCCGTCGAGTACATCAAGCTCGTCGTCAGCGACCCCCAGTTCTATCGCAGCATCCTGGCCGTCACCTTCACCAACAAGGCGACCGAAGAGATGAAGATGCGCATCCTGAGCCAGCTCTACGGTCTGTGGAAGCAGCTTCCCGACTCCCAGGGCTACATGGACCGCGTGTGCGAAGAGCTTGGCATGACGCCCGACTTTGTCAGCCAGCAAGCGGGCGTGGCGCTGAGCAACCTCCTGCACAACTACAACTACTTCCGCGTCGAGACCATCGACACGTTCTTCCAGAGTGTGCTGCGCAACCTAGCACGCGAACTCGAGCTCACGTCGAACCTCCGCATCAGCCTTAACGATGTGCAGGTCGAGGAACTGGCTGTCGACCAGCTCATCGAGGATCTCCAGACGACCGACCAGCTGCTGATATGGCTGCTGAAGTACATCATGGAGAACATCAGCGACGACCGTTCATGGAACATCATCGGACAGGTCAAGCAGTTCGGCCGTACCATCTTCCGCGACTACTATAAGAGTGAGAGCAACGCGCTATCGGAGCGGCTGTCGGCGCCCGGCTTCTTCGACAGCTACAGCCGGCAGCTGCGCGACATCCGTGCGGCGGCCAAGGAGCGGATGCTCAACATTGCCGAGTCCTTTTTCAGCACACTCGAGGCCGAGGGCCTCTCCGTCGACGACCTAGCCAACAAGCGCCGCGGCATCGCCGGCTTCTTTCTGAAGCTGCAGAACGGTGTCTTCGACCCCACCATCGAGAACGCCACCGTGGCCAACTGCCTGGGCAACCCCGCCAAGTGGTATGCCAAGAGCCACCCCCAGGCTGAGCTCATTCACAGCCTGGCCGACGGCGAACTGGGCGACATCCTGCGCCATGCCGTCGAGGAGCGTCCCCGCCAGTGGCGTCTCTACCAGAGTGCCGAACTGACGCTGCGCCACCTCAACCAGCTGCGCCTGCTCGAAAGCATCGAGCAGAAGGTGCACCAGCTCAATGCCGAGGCCAACCGCTTCCTGCTCAGCGACACGCAGCAGCTGCTCCATACGCTCATCAACGACAGCGACTCGCCGTTCATCTTCGAGAAGATGGGCACCCAACTGGAGCACATCATGATCGACGAGTTCCAGGACACCTCCACCGTTCAGTGGCAGAACTTCCGCGTGCTGCTGCAGGAGACGATGAGCCATGAGGGCAGCCAGAACCTCATCGTGGGCGATGTCAAGCAGAGCATTTACCGCTGGCGTAGCGGCGACTGGCGTCTGCTCAACGACATCCGCAGCCAGTTTCCCGAGGCCATGCTTCAGGAGGAGCCCCTCGGCACCAACTACCGCTCCTGCCGGCGCATCGTCGAGTTCAACAACCGCTTCTTCCGCCAGGCTGCCGACATCGAGTACGCAGCCTTGGCCGACATGGCCGAGGCCGAACAGCTAAAACGTGCCTATGCCGATGTGGAACAGTCGGTGCCCGACAACCGCGACACGAGCGGCTACGTCAGCATCACGCTGCTGCCTGCCGACGACTACGAGGAACAGACGCTACGGCGCCTGACCGACACCATCAGCCAGCTGCTGGCCAACGGTGTAGAGCAGAGCCAGGTGGCCATCCTCGTGCGCACCAACCGCCTCATCCCCGTCATTGCCGACTATGTCAGCCAGCAGCTGGGCTCAGAGGTCAGCATCGTCAGCGACGAGGCCTTCCGCCTCGACGCCTCGCCCGCCGTCAACATCATCATCCATGCCCTGCGGCTACTCACCCGCCCCGACGACCAGCTGGCACGCGCCTTCCTCGAGAAGAACGGCCGCGACGCGTCGCTCCTTCTCGACAACGCCCCAGCGCTGCTCGAACTGCCGCTCTACGAACTGGTGGAGCGTCTCTTCGCCCTCTTCAGCCTCAATCGCTTCGACGGCCAGAGCGCCTATGTCTGTGCGTTCTACGACCAGCTGGCCGACTTCACCGCCGACAACGCCACCGATATCGAAAGCTTCCTCCAGGAGTGGGAAGCCACCATCGCCGCCAAGACCATCCAGAGCGACGAGCTCAGCGGCATCCGCCTCATCAGCATCCACAAGTCCAAGGGCCTGGAGTTCGACTACGTCATCTGTCCCTTCTGCGACTGGCAGCTGGAGAAGCAGAGCGGCAACGTCCTGTGGTGCCGCCCTTCGGCCGAGCCCTTCAACGCCCTGCCCCTCGTCCCCGTCGACTACAGCCAGAAGGGCATGACGGGCACCATCTACGAGGCCGACTACCAGCACGAGCACCTGCAGAACGTCGTCGACAACCTCAACCTGCTCTACGTTGCCTTCACCCGCGCCGCCCGCCATCTCTATGTCGTCGGCAAGCGGGGAGCCAAGTCCGGTCGCTCGGCCGTCATCGAGCAGGTACTGCCCACCCTCGACGGCACCCTCAGCGGCATGGACGACGACCAGCTGCCCCTCTGCTACGAGTACGGCACCCCCCATCACTCCCATAACTCCCATAACTCCCATAACTCCCATAACGTATTCCTCCAGCCCCCCGAGCCGCAGCCCGTCGCCGTCGACTCCTTCGACACCGTGGTCCACTTCCGCCAGAGCAACCAGAGCCGCGACTTCATGGCGGGCGACGACGAGCAGGCCGCCGGCAGCTATATCCAGTTGGGCAGCGTGCTCCACAACATCTTCGCCCACATCCGCACTACCGCCGATGTCGACGAGGCTCTGCGCCAGCTGGAGCTCGACGGCGTGCTCTACAACGCCGATATCACCGCCGAGCGCCTCACCACCATGCTGCGCCAGCGACTGTCGCACCCCAAGGTGGCCGACTGGTTCAGTCCGCGCTGGACGCTCTACAACGAGTGTACCATCCTGAGCCTCGAGGACGGCCGCGTCGTCGAGCGCCGTCCCGACCGCGTCATGACCGATGGCATCGAGTGGGTCGTCGTCGACTTCAAGTTCGGCCGCGAGCGCGACGAATACCACGACCAGGTACGCCAGTACATGGACCTTCTCCGCCAGATGGGCCACACCCGCGTCAGCGGCTACCTGTGGCTCGTCTACTCCAACCGCATCGTCGAAGTCACCCCATAGCTCCAACCCCTCCCATCATTCCCATAACTCCCATCAAAAGAAATGACCACCTTCCTCGAACACGTAGCCCACGATATCCTGCAGAAGTACGGCACCGACCTGAAGCGGCTGGCCGTCGTCTTTCCCAACAAGCGCGCCGCGCTCTTCCTCAACGACGCCCTCGCACGCGAGGCTGGCCGCCCCCTGTGGTCGCCCGCCTACATCACCATCAGCGACCTCTTCCGCCGTCACAGCCCGCTACAGGTGGCCGACAACATCAAGCTCGTCTGCGACCTCCATAAGGTCTACACGCGCGTCACCGGCTACCAAGAGTCCATCGACCACTTCTTCGGCTGGGGCCAGCTGCTGCTCAGCGACTTCGACGATATCGACAAGAACATGGCACCGCCGCGACAGGTTTTCACCAACCTGCGCAATCTCCACGAGCTCGACGACACAAGCTACCTGACGCCCAGCCAGTGCGACGCCATCCGTCAGTTCTTCTCCAACTTCAGCGCCGACCACCAGAGCGAGCTCAAGGAGCGATTCCTGCGCCTGTGGTCCCATATGGCCGACATCTATCACGACTATAACGACCACCTGCAGCGTCAGGGACTGGCCTACGAGGGAGCCCTCTACCGTCAGGTGGCCGAGGACGATAGCATCGACTTCGAGTACGACCACTACCTGTTTGTCGGCTTCAACCTGCTGCATCAGGTTGAGCAGCGCCTCTTCACCCGTCTCAGCCGTCAGGGCAAGGCCCGATTCTACTGGGACTACGACCACGCCTACATGAAGAGCGAGGCCGGGCGCTACATTGCGCAGTACCTGGCCGACTACCCCAACGAGCTCAGCGACCCTCAGGCGCCGGTCTTCAACCAGTTCCGCCAGCCGAAGGACATCACCTTCATCTCGGCGCCCACCGAGAACATCCAGGCACGCTACACCACCGGGTGGTTGCGCCAGGACAACCGCATCGCCGACGGCCGCCGCACGGCCATCGTCCTCTGCGACGAAGCCCTCCTGGGCACCGTCATCCATTGTCTGCCGCCCGAGGTCGAGCATGCCAATATCACCACGGGCTACCCCCTCCAGCAGGCTCCCGTGTCGTCGCTCGTCCAGCAGCTCTTCAACCTCTATACCCTGGGCTACGACCAGCAGCGCCAGCGTTTCCGTCCCCGCTATATCAAGGCCGTCATGCGCCACCCCTACGCCGCCCGTCTCGACGAACAGCTCCTGCTGCAGCCCGTGGCCGACCAGGCCGCCCTGCTGCGCCGCCTCACCACCGTCATCTCTCAACTCTCATCTCTCATCTCTCATCTTGGGACGCAGTCCCACACGTCTCCCTTCACCGCCGAGACGCTCTTCCGCGCCTACACCCTGCTCAACCGCCTGGCCGCCCTCGTCGAGAGTGGCGACCTCACGGCCGACGCCGTCACCCTGCAGCGTCTCACCACACAGCTGTTCCAGCAGGCCAGTGTCCCCTTCCACGGCGAGCCCGCTGAGGGATTGCAGGTCATGGGCGTGCTCGAGACGCGCAACCTCGACTTCGACCACCTGCTGCTGCTCTCGTGCAGCGAGGGCAACATTCCGCGAGGCGTAGCCGATGCCTCGTTCATCCCCTACAGCATCCGCAAGGCCTTCGGACTGACCACCGTCGAGAACAAGGTGGCCATCTATGCCTACTACTTCCATCGCCTGCTGAGCCGCGCCCGCGACATCACCCTCTGCTACAACAATGCCACCAGCGACGGCCACACCGGCGAGATGTCGCGCTTCATGCTCCAGTTGCTTGTCGAGAGTCCCCACCACGTCCGTCGCCTGACCCTTCAGGGCGGCCGTCATATTGCCAGCCGCGAGCCCCGTCCCATCGAGAAGACGCCCGCCGTGCTCGATGCCCTGCGCCGCCGCTTCGCCGCCAATCTCTCATCTCTCAACTCTCAACTTGGGACGCAGTCCCACTCCCCTCTCCTCACCCCCACGGCCATCAACCGCTACCAGCGCTGCCCGCTCCAGTTCTACTACAACTACGTCGAAGGACTGCGCGAGCCCGACGACAACGAGGAGGAAGTCATCGACAACCGCGTCTTTGGCAACATCTTCCACGAAGCCGCCCAGATGGTCTACGAGAAGCTGACCGAGAAGAGCGCCACCATCCAGGCCACCGACATCGACTACCTGCTCAAGACGGGCGTCGACATTGAGCGCGCCGTCGTTGACGCCATCCAGAAGAACCTCTTCGACACCTCAAAATCCTCAAATAAGAACACGGCTCCGCACTCCCTCAACGGTCTGCAGATCATCAACCGCGAGGTCGTCATCCACTACCTGCACCAGCTGCTGACGCTCGACCGCCAGCAGACACCCTTCACCATCCTCGGCCTCGAGACCGACGTCGTACAGCCCCTCGCCGTCCGCTCGCTCGGCATCACGACCACCCTCGGCGGTCGCATCGACCGGCTCGACATGGTCAGCGACGCCAGTGGCGACCATATCCGCGTCATCGACTACAAAACCGGCTCGCGGCGCATTACGCCCCTCAAAAGCGTCGACGACATCTTCAACGACGAACAGCTGCGCAACCACAACGATTACTACCTCCAGGCACTCCTCTACGCCCGCCTGGTAGCCAAGAACCCGTCCCACCTCTCTCCTCTCTCCACTCTCCACTCAAACTTCTCCCCTCGGGGAGGTCGGGAGGGGGTTCCACCACCTCCCGTCAGCCCCGCCCTGCTCTTCATCCAGCACGCCGGTGTCGACAACTACGACCCCGTCCTGAAGTTCGGCCAGACGCCCATCGCCGACGTCCTGACACCCGACGGCGACCGGTTCGCCGCGTTGCTGTCCGAGAAGATTGAGGAGATATTCGACCCCGCTGTCGCCTTCGCTCCCACGGCTGACCGCGACCGCTGTGCCAATTGCCCCTATGCCGCTTTCTGCGGACTGTCCGAATAACACCCCTACAAAGCGCCACTTTAGCTCCGTAGAGTGCCACTTTACGTTTGTAGAGTGGCGCTTTAGAATCGTAGAGTGGCCCTTTAGAAACGTAAAGCGCCACTCTACAACTCTAAAGGGCTGCTCTACCAGAAAATCACTTCGCGCGCGCGTATATATACATGATGGCTGAATAAAAATTCATCTTACCTATCCTACCTATCCGCAGGCACCATTTTCTGTCGGAT
>JAEEGL015702825.1_pt1 | contig 14152 bp, 9 predicted proteins | sample 9134231 | NCBI WGS metagenome assembly JAEEGL01 (sample SAMN16246548, study PRJNA631951) | gut metagenome | biome: gut microbiome; feature: rumen; material: fiber-attached | host: Bos | place: Iran: Karaj | collected 2018-10 | reverse complement strand
TGACAGCGGTGGTGTCGCGGTCTGCGGCAACAGGGCCGCTTTCGATGTAAGGAAGGCCCGCCGCCGTCTTTCCCGACGCTCCCGCAAGAATTATTACCATATCACCCAGGAATGGCCTTACAAGAGCGTCAGGCCGAGGATTCTTGTGGAGGAATTCCTCTCCGACGGGGATCCCGGAGGCCTGAGGGACTACAAGTTCTTCTGCTTTGGTGGCAGGGTCCACAGCGTCATGATCTGCGTCGACAGGGGTATCGGCGATCCAAAGTTCTATTTCTTTGACAGGGAATGGAACCTCCTGAGGCTCAATATCCGGGGGAAGCAGGCGCCAGAGGGTTTCACGGTTTCAAAGCCCGAAGGGATTGATGAGATGTTCTCTTTCGCGGAGAGGCTTTCCGCCGGGATCCCCTTTGCGAGGGTCGACCTTTACAATGTCAGTGGAAAGATCTATTTCGGGGAACTTACCCTTTATCCCAAGAGCGGTTATGATTCCAATCTCCTCCCTGAGACGGATGATCTTTTCGGGAGTCTTCTCAGTCTAGACAGTCTTCAATCGAAGTAAAGCCGTAGACGGACGGGATGCCGGACTTGAACGGGGCGGAGAGGTCTTTGCCGCCGGTGAGGAGCCTTCCGTCCTCTCCAATGATGCTCTCGTGGCGCACCGACTGCCCCCATCGTAGGATTTCATCGATCTGTCTTGTCTCCAGTCCGAGTTTTTCCGCCATCCATTTTACGATGCAAACTCCGTAGTAAATGTCGTCAAGGAAGAAGCGGTGGTTGTAATCCATCGAGAATTTCCCTTCCGGAGTCCTTACCACCGGTGTTTTGATCTCTCCGAGGGACTCGGATTCCAGGAACGACTGCTTGATGTCGTTGATGTCCGACAGGTAGCAGTACCTTTCCAGTGCCAGGTAATCCAGCATGTTGGAGAAATCCCGGTCCGGGAATCTTGCCTTAATCGCCTCTCTCACAGCAGAATAGTCATTATCAAGACGTTCCATTACAGAGGCTGACAGGTCGTCGAAGTCACGGTAGAAATACGGGACTTCCCCTTCGCTGTCCCAGATTCCGCCGTATCGTTTCCACAGCGAGAACGACCTGGAAGTGTGGATTATCTGGTTGTCCACGGAAAGGGTGAGGGAGAGGAACCTGTCGTTTTTCTCTACAAGGCCCATGTGGAGATGGCGGTAGCAGACCTGGTCAAAGAAATCTTCCTTGACCGTCTTGAAATACTTGTCGGGGTAAACTGCGGCGCAGGTCCTCTCCTTGAATCCATATGTCACGCCCCTGTGGCCGTATTCCATGATGCGGCATATCCAGGGGATAAGGCCGAAGGCAAAGGCTACCAGGTTGTCAAGGGAGAACTCCCTCCGGATCTCATCGACCATCCAGTTCCAGCCCCCCTGCCCGTAAAGGGTTCCTACAAAGACTTCCTTTTCCCGGCTGAGGTAAGGTGCTATCCGGTGCAGGGCCACGCGGTATTCGTGGACCGGCATGCAGAAGACTACGTAGTCTGCCTGGGGAAACAGTTCGGCCGGGTCGTCCGAAGCTTTTGAGATGGGGCCGCGGAACACATCCAGGACCTTTCCGGAAGGGTCGTGCCACTGCAGTTCAATCTCTGGAGCCCACTTTTCGGGTTTGGAGGTATAGACCGACACTTCGAAGGATGAGTCCTTCAGGAACGGTATCAGGGAATGTGCGCTGTTTCCACCTCCGCAAACAACAAGTCTTTTCATTCTGAATGAGCGTATTCGGTCGACAAAGGTAACTATAAAAAACGAGAATCAGGCTCCTTCATGTTTGGAATATACTGCATTTAAGGTTATCTTTGTCGCCTTGCGCCATGTCGACAGAAAAATTAAGGAAATTCTTCTCCGGGAGGAGAGACCTGATTGCCAGGATCCGGAAAGCCTGCGGCTCTTCCGATGGCATCATCTGGTTCCATGCCGCCTCCTTCGGCGAATTCGAGGAGGCACGTCCGGTAATTGAGGAAACCAGGAGGCGTTTCCCTGAAGGGAAGATCCTTCTGACCTTCTTCTCGCCTTCCGGATACGAGCCCCTGAAGGACTATCCGGCAGTGGACTGGGTATTCTATCTTCCGCTCGACTTTCCGTGGAATGCGGGTCGTTTCCTGGACGCCGTGCGCCCTGCAAAGGCGATATTCACCCTTGGCGAATACTGGGAATTCTTATTGGGTGAGCTCAGGCGCAGGAGGATCCCTACATATATAACCTCCGTGAGGATCCGTCCCGATTCGCCCTATCTCAAGTGGTACGGCTGGCGTTACAGGCACATATACAGGACAACATACAGTGCCGTGATGACCCAGAACGAGACTGCGGCGCAACTCGTAAGGAAAATGGGGGCGCCGGTGGTCCATAATGTGGGTGACGCCCGTTTTGACCGGGTGCTGGAAATAGCCTCTTCCCCCTGGACCGACCCGGTGCTGGAAAGGTGGACTGCCGGAAGGAAGGTTTTCGTGGCCGGAAGCACGGTTTCCGGAGGCGATGACGTGATGGTGACATCACTTGCAAACGCCCGTCCGGAAGGGAAGTACCTGATTGTCCCTCACGATCCTGATCCGGAGCAGATCGGTGCCATAAAGTCATCGCTGGCCGTTCCTTATTGCCTGTATTCCGAGTCGGAAGGGGTTGATACAAAGGATGTTCCGGTGATGATCGTGGACAGGGTCGGATTCCTCGCCAAACTGTATCGGTATGGTTTTGCGGCTTATGTGGGGGCCGGTTTCACAACCGACTGTCCCCACAGCGTAATCGAACCCGCCGCGTACGGCCTGCCTGTAGCCGTGGGCCCGCGGTATTACCAGAATCCGCATTTTGTGGAACTCATGCAGCAGGGAGCCGGATTCTCCTTCGGTACTCCGGAAGAGCTGATTGCATGGTACGATTCCCTTACGCCCGAGCGTCTTTCACTGCTTGGCGGGATGGCAAAAAGCCTTTGCGAAAGCGGCAGCGGAGCCACTTCCCGCATAATGGACATCATTTTTGGATAGGAAAGCTACAGCAGCTTTTCAATGAAGTCACGGACGCATCCGTCGCCTCCCTTGACGGGGGAGACGTATATTCCGGGAACCGCCTTTGCTGCGGCGCATGCATCAGACGGGCAGCCCGGATGGCCGACGGCTTCAAGAATGGGGACGCAGCCTATGTCATCACCCATGTAAGCCACTTCTTCCATGGTGATCCCCTTTTGGGAGCAGAACTCCTCCACGGCCTTTTTCTTGTCTTCAAAGCCCTTCCCCTGTACCAGCAGGTCAACTTTCAGTTTCTTTGCACGGCGTTCCACGAGGAGGGTGTCTTCCGAAGTGACTATTCCGGTGAGGATGCCCTTTTCCCTCAGGAGGCGGAATCCCATTCCGTCGCGGGTGTTGAACTTTTTCAGTTCATCGCCTTCTTCCGAATAATACATGCCCCCGTCGGTGAGGGTGCCGTCCACGTCGGTAAGGAAGAGCCTTACCGGCTTGCCGCCGCATCCCTTGAGTACATGGGTCCTCATCAGGGCTTCCATTATGGTCCAGTCGTCGGGCTCGTCAATCTCAAAAGCGGTCCAGGACGGCATTTCCCATATCCCGATCCGGCCGCCCAGGCGGTTGCCGTTGCGGAGTATCCCAGCCACGGTGTTGATGTAGAAAGCCCCGTTCTCCATGAGGTTCCCCTCGAATTCCTGCCGGCGGGGACGGTGGAGGTAGTCGTAATTGGCGCTGGTGCCATTGCTGTTCCAGAAGAACCGGTAGCTCCTTACACAGGAAAGAAGGGAATCGTAAGATCCTGATCCATAGGTTTTAAGCGCACCTGAAAAGTCCTCCGTGCGGGTCAGCGGAGAGGTGGCCTGGACCAGCATGAAAATCTCGCTCCCGGAAAGCCCGGCGGCATGGATGTACTCGAGCATCACGCTCTCGGTAGAGGCTGTGTCGGTGGCGTTTTCGCGGCTTCGGCGATAGATCCGTACCTTTGGGAACCCGGCCCCGGAAGCCACCCCGGCAATCTCGTCCGAATCGGTAGCCACCACTATCCTGTCCACCTCAGGGCAGTCCTGAAGGGCTTTGAGGCTCCACCAGAGAAGGGGTTTCCCGCAGAACGGGCGGATATTCTTGAGGGGGATGGACTTGCTTCCGCCCCTGACCGGGATGAACGCTGTTACCATTTTACCTGGTTTTTCTTGAGTTTGTCCCTCTGCACCTTTTCAATGTCGAGGATGTCTTCCCTCTTGTAGGTGAGGGACTTGTATACCGCCCTGCAGTCGCGGGCAAGTTTGCGGACACCGTCAGGTTCAAGCGAGGCGGCATGGTCGGTCCCTTTCCAGGTGCGGTCCAGGGTGAAGTGGCGCTCTATCCACTCGGCCCCGAGGGCGACCGCCGCACTGTCCACGGCAATCCCGAGGTGATGCCCGGAGAATCCCACCGATTTCACCCTCTTGCCGTATAACTCCCTGAGCCTCACTATTTCCAGGAGGCAGATGTCCTCAAATGGGACCGGATATCCCGAGGTGCAGTCGTATATCACAAGGTCCTTGTTACGGCCCATGTCCTCGAAGAAGGTGACTATTTCCTCGGTCTCTTCCTTTGTGGTCATTCCCAGGGAAAGGTGTATGTCTCCGCCGAAATTGTTGCACAGGTAGGTGAGCATTTCCCTGTTGAGGTTGCATGCGGACGGGATCTTGATGAGTTTGGGCTGGAGTGTGGTAATCTCCTTTGCCGAGGTGAGGTCCCATACGGAAGTGGAATACTCCACCTTGAAATCCTTGCACCACTGCTGCAGCTGGCGGTGCTGGTCCAGCGAGAATTCCAGGAATTCCCGGTGCTCCCCGTAGGTGGCCCCGTAGGAATTCTCCGGATGGGGATGGGGGGCGTTGTATTCTTCGGGAGTGAGGAGTTCGTGGTTGCAGCGTTTCTGGAATTTCACCACGTCCACCTTGCAATAGGTTGCAGCCGTCTCTATCATTTCCCTGGCTATCTCTATGTCGCCCTTGTGGTTGCAGCCTATCTCGGCGATTATTCTGGGTTTATTCATGTTTTGCGTTATTTTCAATGAGCGATATGTAGCTATCAATAAACGGGCCTTTTGAAAGGGAAGAGAACACTATGTCCCTGCTTTTAGCGCCGAATGCGGCTTTTTGTCCCGGCGTAAGGTCCATGAGATCGGTAATGGCCCGGGCGATGCCGTCCGTATCCTTGGGGTTGAAGGTGAAACCGTTGACACCGTCCCTGCAGTACATGGCGTTGTCGCTCACCAGGCTGGCGGCGACCGGAAGCCCGCAGGCCATTGCCTCGCAGAGGGAGTTGGGCGTACCTTCGTAAAAACTGGGAAGGCAGAAGAAATCGGCCATGCGGTAAATCCCGGCCACGCCCCTGGAGGCGTCGTGAAGGGTAAATACGCCTTTGAGCCCCAGGGCATCTATTTCCTTGAGGCACTTGGCCTTGTACTTCCCGTCCACGGCCGATCCCCACCATTCCACTTTCAGTTTCCTTCCCGAGGCGGCCACTTTGCCCACGGCCCTGATATATCCAAGGAGGTTCTTCCTGGGCGAGATCCTGGCGGTGGTTACAAACAGGGGAGGATCGTTCCGGACCGGTTCGGGGGAAGGGGTGAACTTGTCGGTATCGGTAAAATTGACGATGGTCTTCACCTTTGACGCCAGCGAGGGGAAATGCTTGAGGATGAACCCTTCCTGGGCGTGGCAGTTGGGGACTATGGCATCGGCCCTGCGGTACAGGAAGAATCTCCAGATGTCCGCAGGCGTACACCTGAGGTTGAAATTCCGCTCGGAAACGATCAGGCGGTAGTCCTTTTTCCCGAAGAAGGTGGCCATGCAGACCTTCCGGTTGGCCCCCGAGGTGTAGGAGATGACCGCATTGGGATTTTCCCGTTCAAAATGGGCCGCAAGGTCCCTTGCCAACTTCAGCGAGGAGCCTTTCTTGGGTATTCTGATTACGCGGACCCCGTTGTCGACCAAGTCGCTCTCGTGGAAGGATCCGTGGTGATATGTGAGCACCTCCACGTCATAGCCCCTCTCCTTGAGGAGCAGGGCAAGCCCCCGGAGCTGTCTTTCGGCTCCGCCGGTTCTAAGTGCCCTGAGCACGCAGATGACCTTTTTCCCTTCCATAATCCACAAATATACAAGATTATTTTCAAAAAAGGCCGCCGCGCGCCCGAATCAGCCCTTGCCGCCCCGTCTTTTGAGATTGAACCCCGAAACCTCCACGGTTACCCCGTCGGGATGCTCTGCCTGGCGGATTTCCAGCGATACCGTCCGGCTCTCTCCGGGCATCAGGGAGAAGTAGTTGTCGCTCCAGACCGCAGGCAGGGCCATGTCGCCGGTCGAAGGATCCACGCCCTTCAGCCGGAGCATCAGCGCCGGCACTGAGCCGGTGTTTTCCAGTTCAACGGTATATTTTCCGTCGCCCCGGTCCTTTGCCGACAGCCTTATCTCGGCCTTTCCCAATGAGCGGAGCGCCTTCAGGTTGCCCGCTTCCTTTCCGAGTACGTAGAAATTGTGCGACAATGATTTACCTCCATCATCTGCCAGGTCCAGGTCGAGGTAATACACCTCCGGGATACTGTCCGGAACTTCCAGGGGGAAGCATCGGACGGTACTGTCCTCGGCGATATCCAGCGCGCATGAGTCCGTCCTGGCGAGGGTTCCGTCCATATTCAGGATCCTGGCCGTGGCAGTGAGCCCTGCACGGTCTCCGGAACGGTAGTTGGCCACCTGGATATTCCCTTCATAGGGATTGTAAAGGATATGGATGGGTTCGCAGGCCTTCTTGCAGCCGAAGTATGCCGCCGTGGGCTCGAAGTAATAGTCGTAGGTCTGCCATACCATCGACGGCCATGCCGGGTGGCTCATCCAGAGCAGAAGTCCCCTCCTGTGAAGGCTCCTTGCCTCGAACATGGCGCGGTAGCCGTCGTAATTGATCCATTGGGCCAGGGACGAGAATTCCCTTGCATCTGCAGGCTCGCCAAATGCATTGGCGATCAGCTCGTTGAAGGTATCGGTCTTCTGGGCGTTCCAGTAGGGGATACCGGTGCCCAGGGTGTAGTCATGAAGGCCGTACATGGCATTGGGGTGGGCCACGGTATTCACCGGTTCCAGGTTCTCCTCTCCCATGGCGCGGACCATGTTCTCATAGTTCATGACGTTGGGCATTCCCATCTCGCTGTGGAGCTTGTCCTGCCCGGCCATGTGGAAATACTCCGCTACGGGCAGAGCCCTGTAGGGGCCTCCCCCGCTCACCCCGTCGGTGCCCGAATGGGGTATGTAGCGGAGTCCGGGATGCTCTTCGGCAATCAGCTTTCTCAAGTGGGAATCAATTACTTCCGGTGGATAACCCTCGTTCCGGCCAACATAGAGTGCCAGGGAAGGATGGTTCCGGATCCTGCGCACATAACCGTCGGCGATGTCGTTGAACCTCGCAGGGTCGGACGGGTCGGGCCCGTCCCAGGGGTTTGCCAGCCAGAAGTCCTGCCATATCATCACCCCGTACCTGTCGCAGGCCTCGTAGAAGGCCCTGGCTCCGGTCATCCCCACCCAGTTGCGGATCATTGTGAAATTCATGTCGGCGTGGTACTTCACGGCAATGTCGTATTCCCTTGAGCGGTAGTTCAGAAGATGCTCCGGGAAACCCCAGTTGCCTCCGAATCCGATGAACCTCCGTCCGTTTACAAAAATCTCAAGCCTCTTGTCCTTGTCCCTTCCGTTGAACGCATCATTGAATACGCCCTCTTCGGCGGGGCGCTTGTAAGGCTTCAGGGAATAGTCCATCTGCCGGATGCCGGAGAGGAACGATACGCTGTGGGAAAGGGCCTCTTCCGCAAAGAACGAGAAGTTTACGGGGTAAAGGTTGGGATCTCCGTAGCCGCGGGGCCACCAGAGGCGGGGATTTGATATCTCCAACGGGCTGAATACAACCGTCTTGCGCCCGCGTGGGGAAAGGACCACCTCCTGTTCGGCGGCCTCGTCCCCGAAGGTCCACTGGAGGATTCCGGTAACGGGACTGTCGGACCTGTTGACAAGGGTGGCCTGGGCAAGGATTGTGGCACTGGTTGTGTCCGGAAGGGGAAGCACCGACCTTACAAACGGGTCTTCCACGGTTACGGGCCCGGTGAAGGAGAGGTAGACGTCATCGTAAATACCAATGTTGCGGCCCCTTACGGTCGGAATCCAGTCCCAGCCGATGGTGGCGTGCATGGTGGGGTTGTCGTACCCGGGGAAGCCGCCGTTGCGGTCGGTGCTCCAGGCTGTCTGCTCCTTCACCATGCCGTAACTGTCGTTGTGGATTATCTTCACCGCCAGGCAGTTGGCTCCGTCGTTCAGTACGGAGGAAACGTCAAGGTCGGCGGTCCGGAAAGCTCCGTCGATAAGGCCCAGATACTTTCCGTTCAGGTAAACCTCCGCCTTCCAGTTTACTCCCTCAAAGTGCAGGAGCTGTACCGGACTGTCCTTTTTGGCCTCGAAGGTGTCGCGGTACCAGAAGTCGCTGCGGAAATACGAGTCGGAGATGAACAGCTGGTTGTCGGCATAGTTGGGATGAAGCACGGCGCCGTTGTCCACATAGCTTCCAAGGACGGTCCCGGGGACTGTCGCGACCATCCAGCCGGTGTCGTCGTAATCCGGGGAAGATATCTCTTCTCCGGTTCCGGTGGCCTCTGGGGCCCTTTTGAGCTTCCATCCGCCTCCGGACAGATACTGCCTGGAGTCCTTCCTTTCCGGGGAGGGCTTGGGTACGGCTGAAGTACCGCCGGTGCCGAAGATTTCCCACTCCCCGAGTTCAAAGGGATTCCCGTCGGCGGTGCTTTCCATCGTCGCCCTGACGAACCTCGCCCTGGTTAGGGGAACGTCAACGGTGTCATTGGTGGCGGGAATTGCGGCAAGGTCTTTCCACTTTTTCCCGTCCCTTGAGGCCTGTATCCTGCCTTTGACCGGCGGATTCAGCCAGTGGAAGGCCATCCTGTCAAATGACGATTCCGTCCCGAGGTCCACCATTACCCATTCGTCCTTTGCGCCGAGGCTCTTCCAGACGCTTGTGAAAAAGGCTCCCGGAGTGGAATCTACCAGGGCCCCGCCGTTGAAAAAGAATACTTCGCTGACGCTGAAGCCATTATCCTCACTTGGTTTTAAGGTTAGCTTTAAAGCACTGGTTTCCAGTTCTTTCCCCGGGTTGAAAACCCATTCTGAGCCGTGTTTGATGAGATTGGTATCGCCAATTCCGTCGTTTGTGGTGACGGCCCTGGTCTCCGACGTCCAGATGACGGTGCCGTCTTTGCCGGTTATTTCCAGTTTGGCCAACGCGTCGCGGGCGCCTGAACCGGTAACGACCAGCTTGTCGGCAGTGAGACAGTACCCGTGGAGTTTCAGCTCCAGTACTGATTCCCCTCCGCTGCACGGAATGTCTGAAACGTTGAGATCGGTCAGGTAGCCCCGTTCAATTTTCCCGAGCTGTTCTCCGTTGAGTATGACCTCGGTCCATCTGGGACTGCCTTCAGGAAAGAGGCCGTCGGTCAGCAGCTGGGCGGTATGGTTGTAATCTGCCGAAGAGGATTGTGATGCGGCCCTCATCTGGGCGATGTTCCGGTACTGAGGCCCTCCGGGGACTATTTCCGGCGAGAAGTTCTCGGCCGGGTCGCCGGGATAAGTACCGATCCTCGGGTCGGTGGACCTGGGGGACTGGCTGCAGGCTGCAAGCAGCAGTATTGACAGTTGGAGGAAGCGTTTCATCATTGAAGCAGGCGGAGCGCCTCGAGGCACATCCGAGAGTTATGGTAAGGACATTTCCAGAATCCTGCCTTTACCGAGTCGGTATCGGCCTTTCCGTCTGGAAGGACGGCCCAGTACCATTCGCCTCCCTCGCGGTCCACCAGGTGTTCCGTGATGAAGGTCCACAGTTTCCGGGCATTGGTCATCCCTTCGGGGATTCTGTGGTATTTTGCAAGATAAAGGTTTCCCACCACGGCCTCGGCCTGCACCCACCATTGCCTGGAGGTGTCGGAGGTGCCGTCGGGAAGGGTTTCGTACATCATGGACCCGTCCGGAAGCAGTCCGCTGTTTCCGGCGTCGGAGAGTCTCCGGCACCAGGGCACGATTCCGGGGGAATGGTCGCCCAGGATCTCCGCACATTCCATGGCCAGCCACGATGTCTCAATGTCGTGGCCGTATGAAACGGCTCCGGGAAGGGGAGTCCAGTCGTCGGTGAAGTATAGGAGGAGATGCCCGTCCGGGCCGGTAATCCTTTCCCTGAAAATGGTCAGGAGTTCCCGGGATGCGCTCCCGAGCGCCTTGTCGGGCCATACGGAAAAGAGGTTTGCATAGGCTTCCAGCAGGTGGAGGTGGGAGTTCATGGTCTTTGGGGCGTTTATGTCGTGTCCCGAGAGCGACATGTCCTCCAGCGGGGAGAAGTCCCTTGAAAGGGCTTCGGTATAACCTCCGAAGGTCCTGTCGCGGAAGTGCTTCTCCACCAGCCTGAACAGGAAGACGGCTTCGGCAAGGGCCCTTGGATCTCCGGAAACACGGAAATACTCTGACAGGCCGTAAATCGCAAATGCCTGAGCGTAAAGCTGTTTCTTCGTTTCCAGCGGCTCTCCGCCGGGAGTTATTGACCAACAGGCGCCTCCGTTATCCCTGTCCAGGAAGCGGTCCATGAAGTAGGCGGCCTCCCTGCGGGCGGCTTCAAGGCAGTCGTCCCGTCCAAGGGCCCTTGCAGCAGCCGACATGGTCCAGAGTATCCTGGCGTTCAGTACGGTTCCGCGCGGGGCCTCCGGATGGAGGTTTCCCTTTCCGTCAACCTCGCCGAAATAACCTCCGGACGGGTCTTCAAGGGCCAGCCACCAGTCCAGGATGTTCGCTTCAAGTATTTCCCTCAGTCCCTCAAACCCTTCCATTCCCGAGGCTTTTGTTGCGGTCGATCAGTGAGTTGAGCCGTTCAACGGAAAGAGCGGTCCTGAGGCCGTCGGGCGCTGTGTTGAGGCAGTAGTCTACCAGGCGGTCGACGGAGGACACGGCAACGTGGACACGGGTGTCGCACGAGGCATAGTAGATATAGACCGTGCCGTCTTCATCGGCAATCCAGCCGTTTGAAAACAGTACGTTCATCACGTCACCCACGTATTCATCGCCTTCCGGAGCCATCAGGAAGCCTGCCGGTTCCGCGATTACCCGGGAAGGGTCGTCAAGGGCCGTCATGTACATATAGAGCACATAACGGAGTCCGGAGGCGCACCCCCTTACACCGTGGGCCAGGTGGAGCCAGCCCTGAGGGGTCTTTATCGGCTGAGGCCCCTCGCCGTTCTTGCTCTCCTTGACGGTGTGGTAATACCTGCGGTTGATTATCTTCTCCTCGCGTATCACCGCGCCGTCCATGCTGTCCACCAGCGCCCAGCCTATCCCGCCGCCATTCCCGGCATCGATGAATCCGTCCTGCGGCCTCGTGTAGAGGGCATATTTCCCGTCTACGAATTCCGGATGCAGGACCACGTTCCTTTGCTGGCAATTTGCCCGGATATCCGGAAGACGCTCCCAGTTCACCAGGTCCCGTGTCCTTGCTACGCCTGCCGCAGCCACGGCAGCAGACAGGTCGCCGGGTGCTGACGGGTCCTTCCTCTCCACGCAGAAGATACCGTAAATCCATCCGTCCTCATGGGCGGTGAGCCTCATGTCGTACACGTTGGTGGCCGGTTCTCCCCATTCGGGCATAGTGACGGGACGGTCCCGGAAACGGAACCCGTTGATCCCGTCGGGACTTTCCGCCACGGCGAAGAACGACTTACGGTCGGCTCCCTCGACCCTGGCCACTAGGATGTACTTCTCGTTGAATTTAATGGCTCCGGGGTTGAATACGGCGTGTATTCCATAGCGTTCCATCAGGAAGGGATTCGTCTCCGGGGAGAGGTCGTACCTCCATTCCAGCGGGGCGTGCTCCGCCGTCAGTACCGGATACTCATACCTTTCCAGAACGCCGTTTCCTTCCAGCGGATGATTCGGCCGCTCCAGCAGGGCGCGGTGGCCCTGCCGGAGTGCCGACAGTCTCTCTTCAAATCCAGACATCAGCTCTTAAGGCTTTTCAAACATTATGATATATTCCAGCGGTGCGTTTACGAACCTGTCAACATCACTCCACTGGTCGGATGTGGCAGGAATGGGATCCATGATATGGAATTGCAGTGCAAAGCAGGCAGCAGGAACTGTAAAGGTTGGATTCTTGTATGACTGGGAGTACACGTAGGTCCCCGGTTTAAGTATCTTGGCTACATTCCCATTGCCCAGCGTAACCTCCATTTTTGCTATGTCAAGGGTAAAGTTGCTCTGCCCCTTGGGAATCTTGTTGTAGAACCGGGACAGGTCTTCACCTGTCTTTTTCCAGGTATAGTCCCACCACTTGCCGTCGTTTCCGCTCCACCAGTTGGTGGTTCCGGTCACGGCAGTTTCGGTCATGCTCGATACCGATATGGTCAGTCCGTTATCGGATTCGTACCATATGGAATCGCTCCAGTCCCAGTTTTTCTCTATCGGGGATACAAACGCGGGGTCGCTTCCTGATCCGCCAAGAACCCATATTCCGAATGGCGCCTTGTTGCCTCCATATACATTCCATGCCCCGGGCAGGGATGTGATGTCGAATGGCGGTTCAAATTCAAAGTCCGCATCGGTGGTCTTGGAGGCTTCGGGGACATCGAATCCCTCAGGCATCTGTTCCAGTTCGAGGAACATGGCACGGGGGTGCTTGGCAAAGACGTCAAGATCCGAAGCGGCATTGTCCCAGTAATCAGTACCGCCGGTGATGGTGAACTGAAGGGTCATGGATGAAACTGTCAGTTGTTTCAGCGGGCTGGTGTTAGGCAAGTCGTAGGTCCCTGGAGGAAGTATCTTGGCCGTGACGGCTGATCCGCCAGAGGGTGTAAGTGTCAGATTGTCTCCATCCATGGCCCAAGTGGCGGTACTGCGCGGAATAAGTTCATAGAATGACGACAGGTCGAGAAGTTGGCCGTTTTGTGAATAAACATACCACCAGTTGCGGGCGTCGGCTCCTGCCCAGTTTGTGAAGGTGCCGTCGGGATCGAGCTGGAAGTAATTGTCTTTCAGCGCCCTTGGTCCGCGGTTGTCAGTGTTGTCAAAGTTTTTGTATTTGGCAAACTGTTCGTCTGTCAAGAGCTCATAGAGTTTTGAGCAATTGTACTCCGGACCTGTTCCACCCCATATCCACAGTTTGCTGATTTTATAAATCTGAGGGCCGGAAGGGGTGCTGGAAACCGCTATCGCCTTCATCTTTGAAATCTTGCCTGCAACCACTTCCAGGCTGGAGATGGATTTTGCGGAGCCCGGGATGACGGTGGTGCCGTCGGAGGCAACCAACTTGATCTCTATGTTATGGGTTCCCGCCACAAGCGGAAGGGTGAATTCCAGGTTTCCGGAAGTCACGCCGGTTACGGTGAAGGTTTTTCCGGTACCGTCTCCTGTGAAGGCGGCTCCGGTGGGGGCGGTGTAGTCGGCGATCCTCAACGTGCCCGATACATTCTTGTCAGAGGTGAGGATGAACTTGGCGGCATCTTCCGGAACGCCAGTGTAGGAGACGCGGATTGCGCCGGTGGTGAGCGAGAAGTTGAAGGTGGTACCGCCGGTGGAAACGCCTACCATGGGGATCGGTGCTGTCCCGTATGCGAATTCAGCGGGGATTTCCACATCTATCTGCTTCCCGCTGTTGGCCGCGGAGGTTCCCGGATATGCCGCAAGGCCATTGGGGGAAAGGCTGGTGGCTGAGCTGGTGAATGTACCCGTGGTCACAGGACCTTCGCCCTGGAGGGTGAACAGTTCAGGCGAGCCGCTGGTCTGGAACAGGGCCACCTTGTCGCCGGTGGTCCACTGGACTTGGAGACCGTCCACTGCCGTTTTGTTCACCGGAGGAGCAACGGCGGTGATGGTGATGCCCTCGGAAAAGGGGGTGTCAATTTCCTTGTTGCAACCGACGCATGCTATGAAGGCGGTAGCGATAATGATAGCTGTCTTTTTCATGGCTTTGTCGTCTTTAATTGTCCCAGGAAATATCTTCATCTGTCGTATAGCCGCTGAAGGACGGCGCGTTACCGTTCCCTGAAATCAGGAAACTTTTACCGAGTGACAGTTCCTTGACTGACTCGGCGGGGCTCAG
>JAEEGL013426486.1_pt1 | contig 14152 bp, 16 predicted proteins | sample 9134231 | NCBI WGS metagenome assembly JAEEGL01 (sample SAMN16246548, study PRJNA631951) | gut metagenome | biome: gut microbiome; feature: rumen; material: fiber-attached | host: Bos | place: Iran: Karaj | collected 2018-10 | reverse complement strand
ATTACACTATTTTTCATTTCTATTGGATTATATGGTATAATTCTGCAAAAAGCACTAGAAAAAATCGTATGATTTTTGAATAATATCGTAAGAGAGGTTTTCACATTGTTTTTCAGCAATTCCTATCCACACATAATCACAGATGACAGCCTGATGGAAACAGCCAGCCATGGCAGCATTGAGTATCCATTTAAGTTCTATTATGAAAACATGGAGCAGTTCGATTTTAACTGTGTAGACTGGCACTGGCACACCGAACTTGAATTTGTCCTGGTTGAAAGCGACTATGTGACCATGTGGATAGGCGATCAGGAATTAACCCTATCTGAGGGTGATGCAATATTTATAAACACCAAAATGCTGCACAAGTTTCACTCGCCCTGTGCAGCATCAATACCAAATTTCCTTTGCATGCCATCTTTTGTTGCTCCGGAAGAAAGTCTGATCTACAAAAAATATGTGCTCCCGGTAATAAACTCAGATATCCCGTACCTTGTTTTTAATAAGACAACCCCGGCAAGCGCTCCCATCATTTCCGACTTTCAGAAAATTATCAGCATCCATAAAAATGAGGAAGATAATGAACTTCTCGTTTCTTCTCTCATACAGCATTTATGGCTGAACATATATGAAAGTATAAACTTCGACGGCCTGGAAGAAAAGCAGAGTGCGTCCGCCGCTTCCCTGTCAAGGCTTCAGATAATGATGCAGTTCATTCATGAACATTATGCGAAGGAAATCACTCTGGACGATATCGCTGCTCAAACCGGCATAAGCAAGAGCACTGCGCTGAATCTGTTCAACAAATATCTTCATATTACACCTGTAAACTATCTTATATCCTACAGGCTTAAAGTCGCTGCTGCAAAACTGTCTGATACCGAAAAGAAGATCATTACTATTTCCACGGAATGCGGATTTAACAGTATTGATTATTTTTGCAGAACCTTTAAGAAACAATACCATATGTCCCCTGGCAAATACCGTAAAAACAAACTCGGGAGATAGGATCAGAAATATTGAGGCATGAGAATATATGGCTATTTTCAAGCGGCCTCCCCTTACAGATATTTCTCAATCTCACATTGCTCTACGATTCTTTTCCCGAGAAGGGTAATTGCCTGCTTCGGACATTTTATTTATGCATCTGTATGAAATACCAGTCTCTGAAATGGTCATTAGCAGGTGCTGTATACCCGGCTTCAATGATCCTTTTCAGAACGCTCTCGGGGATGCTCTCATCTGTGGCTTTCTCTAAATGCTGCAAATGCAGTTTTTGCATCCTGTACTCGTCCAGCTTCAACATCCTCAAAGCCTTCCTGTAATTTTGTATGAATCTCTGCAGTTGTCATAAGATCCGCATTAATAGCATCCGGTGCCTGAGGCAATGAAACTCTAAAAGGGATCCCACCTGTGAGCGTAATCTGTTTTAAATACATATCAATAGCTGTAGACATAGGAATTCCAAGACGTGAAAGCACTTCTTCAGCTGACTTTTTAGTAGTAGGATTAACTCGTAAATTGAGTGTTGCTGTTTTCTCCATACGTATCAACTCCTTTTTGTTTATTGTAACGCGATTTGCGTTACAATTCAAGCTATGTTTACAAATTTATTGCCTATCTCTTGCATTTACCGCTCGTTATTCAACAACGATCCATTCACCCTTCTTATTGGATCCTATACGGCGGATCTTGTTCTTGGATATCATTGTCTGGATAGTCCTCTTGACCGTAGAATCCGAACATCCAAGGATTTCCGCCATTCTGGCACGCGTGATCCCCGGCTCCGATCTCATCAGCTCAATGATCTGCCCCTCTCTTCCCTCGGGCTTTACCTTGTCATTTGTCGGTTCATGCTCTTCTGTTTTAAACCGGCCGCTCACATACATCTCACGGTTATGGAGCTCATTCTTCTCTCCCAGCAGAAGGTTAACATTACCAAAGGAAGTGTCCGTTAAAAACACCAGCTCAAATTAGTGTCTCCGGAGTGTTCATTCTGCCGGTCCAGCCCATCCATTTCGCCCATTCTTTCATATCCTGCTTCTCATCCGGATCTTCTCCATGGATAGTTCTCAGGAAGTCTATATATCCATGAATTCCCCCGACATCATCCATGAGGCTGAGCCCGTCAACCGCAAGACCAATCGGCTTTTTCCTCATGGCAACGGTTGCCACTTTCAGGGTCATAGCTTTTCCAAGTTTCCGGTTATTCATGTCAAAAGCAGTCTTATAAGCCAGGCCCTGCTTATCCTTTTCTTCTTTTTCCTGTCGTTTCTGCAGAAACTTAATCTTGTCATTGATCTCAGGATCCTCTTTGATTCCCCTTGGAATCATCAGTTCTATCAGAGGGATCCTTTCCAGCAGTTCATCCATTCCGCCCTGATAGTCAAACATCATATCCCCGATCGAACATTTCTGCAGGGAATGCCCCGTCATATCCTGCTTGGCTGCTGCATTGGCCATGCTGTAATGTTCCCAATTCCCAGAATATTTATATGGGCCGGTATATTTCTTCCGAAACCAGGTCTTAATGCTCTGTCCTTCTTCGTAATCATCGTCCCAATACAGGTCTTCAAAGTCTCCACATGGATATCTGAAATACAGACCGCAGAGCTTTATCCAATCCTTGAACTTCCCATCATATTCCACATGATCATACTTGTCGACCTTTTTTTTACCTCCGGTCAGGAACTGAAACACATTCTTAGGAAGACAGAATCTGTGCAGGTGGCTATTCTGCCATCCAAAAGATCGAAGGATCACATAATTTAGGGCGTGCAACGTGATATCGGCAGGAACCAGAATCTCTCATGTGATTCCCTTATCCACTTTGCCATACTTGCGAAGCACTTCCATATCACTTTCATCAACATATTCCATATCAAGAGCCAGCTTCAGCTTCAATACCTCCGGCTTCTTAACCATATGAGTACTGTAAAGCTCCTCCGTCGTAAATTCCGAATTCATTCATTTTCCATATTTCTGTCTCTGTTAAGCTTCGCCCAGTTAATAAGTCCGATGATTGCCATGATGAGGTAAATACTCCTCTTTGTCAGATATACGGCGTCAAAGTGTGCGATATACATACCGACAGAAACGACATCTGTTATAATCCACCAAACGTACTGCTCCCTGTATCTGAACAGCTCAAGGATCGTAGCTACAATACCTATACTGAGTGTAAAGGCATCAAACCATGCCACCTCCCCGCCGATCCGCACAAGGATCATATGGTACACACATGCCGCACCTACGATAACCACCGCACAGATAGCATTTTGCCACATCTTAAGCTTCTTTGTCTTGGTCTTCTGCGTGATCTCCTGATCTCTGTGCTTTGCCCAAAAATACCAGGATACGAAATTCATGGGGATATAAAACAGTATCTCCAACGCTGCGGTGCCCCAAATATGCCAGTAAACAAGATATATCGCATATGCTATGGTGTTCACCGTTGCAAAGGCAAAATTACTGATATTCGCCTTCGCCGTAAAAAAGATACATATCACACCGCATACGGCGCTGATGAAGTTGATCACTGTCAGCCATGCCGGATTACCATCTGCCGCCCCCTGCGTAAAACCAAGAACCATAGCGCGGGCAGCGATTATGATCATGACTGCGCCCATGACATATTCGTACCATTTCAGTTCCTTAAAGCTCTTTTTTATGTTTTCGATTTTCATATTATCCATTTTGCCCTGTCCTCTTCACTCTCCATCTTGCGGATCTCAGTTCCGCTTATCGGATAGTGGATCCGCTTCACATCCACAAGCCGGTGTACTGCTTCAGGATAGGCATGACTGAAGTATTCTCCATAGGACTCTTCACTGCTATACACCGCATCCAGCTGCGGTCCGAGAAGTTTTCTGACAAGAGGCGTTTCTGCTTCCCAATCCTCCGATCCGTCCGGCAGTCTGAGGTTGGTTATATCTATCAGCGAAGGGATCACTTCTGCATATTCCGCAGCATCTTCGCAGATCTTATTCATCTGCCTGGTTCTTTCTTCAACTGACAGCCAGATTTCCGGATGCTCTTTAAGGATGATCTCTTCATCAGCTCCTCCCCAGAAAAGGATCACATATACTGTTTCACACTCAAGAGCTGCCGTTTCCACGCAGAACCGGTGACCTTTATGAAATGGGAGGAACTTCCCGCCATACATTCCTATCTTGTATTGTTTCATCTATCCTTATCGAACCTTATTTCCTTTCCGTTAAATCCTGCAAGCAGGCGATCATCCGCGGTATACACCAGCTGCCTTGCATATGGAGCCTTCTTTTCTCCCATACGCCTATAATAGAACCGGATACTGCCATTTCCTGCAGCGAAACTGCCGCTGCTGCAGCTGCAATACTCATGATCACAGTATTCATTCCATATATGGAACCTCGCGTCATTAGACATATCCAGCTGCCTCGGATCGATATAATTAGCTTCACAGAACTCATTATGTCTGCTAAGACCGATAAAACTCACATTTCTCACACCAAGTTCTGTGGCAAACTCCAGATAATGCGACAGCCTTTGAGTGGTATCCACGCCACCGACCATCAGTACACAGTTTAGAACTATCTGTGCCGGATCATCCATTTTCGCAATGACCATTGCAATATCTTCCGCTGATACAGTCGAAAAGCCAAACAGCTTATCATTCTCCGCATCTGTGATCATATGCCGGCTCAGATGTATGGAATCTAGATGCTCTATATCCAGCAAGTCAAGTATCCTTTCAAACCCTGTTCCATTAGTCACAAGATCTTTTTCGACATGTGCTCCACAGATCTCATGTGTAATGGCAATGATCTGATTTGCCAGATCCGGATACAACATCGGTTCCCCTCCGGTAAAAGACACTCCGTAAAGATAATCCTTTATCCGCCCCAGCATCACCTGATAGGATGCCGGATCTATCGTGTTACTACCGTTCTTGATATTCGGATTGATACAGAATGGACACGATCCGTTACAGATATCTGTCAGATTTACATACAGCCATAGCTTTCCGTCCTGTCTGTCCAGATATTTGCCGTCATTAGCACAATAATAGTCTTTGATCTGAAGCTCCTGATCGCCGATGATTATGCTTTTCATATCAGCAAGAGGGGCTGAGAGACATCAGGAGCCTGTGTATGCGTCTCTCATTCTCGTCATACTTTCCGGGCTTTCCGGCATAGTCTTTTGCATTCTCAGCGAGGTATTCAAACATTGTATTTGCCGCCCGCATGACACGCTCTGTCTGTCCATCGATTTTTCCGGATGCTATAGCCAGGGCTACCGTAGATGACAACGCTCCTTTCGCCAAAGCCACCGAGTATTCATTTTTGGGATCGATCATCGACAAAAGCTGTTGAAGATACGATAAAAAATTATTTAGGGACATGGTAAACCTCCTTACATAGTCAGTTGAAAATGTATAGTTAATTATAATGTATTATACTAGTACACCGAATAATAATTAACTGGCACATTCACTTGTCTGATTGTCCATACGCTGCGTTATCGTCGGTCGTCGATGCCCGCATCGACTTCCTCCTCTGCCTTGCGTATGAACAATCATCCTGCGTGAATGCACCAGAAATTAATTATTCGGTGTACTAAGTTATGCAGTATTTGCTCATTTACGTTTCGCCGTTCCTGCTGTCAGGTATTCCATGGAGCATACATTTGATTACACGGTTACGTTGTTCAGCCCTTTGGCAAGACCCATTTCAGAGCCATGCCTACTACGGCCTCTGCTGACTTCTCACAGTTCGTTGTTACTACGGTTAATGAAACCCGTCTGTGAGACCTCACGGGATAAGCCTGCCAGTCTTTCCTCGTCTACCTGCCTGATTTACGCACATGGGTTACGGTTGCCTTTTGGACTTTGCTGCTTTTAGCCAGTTCATCCGCCGTTTACGCCTTATATCAGATTTCTGTTCGTCAGGCTACGATTTCGCTATCCCTTCTTCTCGCCTACATCTCACGATGTAAACCTTGGGAGTCGCTATGGGGTTCGTCGGCAACTACGCCCCTCGTGGACTTTCACCACAGACTGACGGCATGCCCGTCATACTAAAAAAAACGGGGCATTTTGCCCCGTTTTTCAAATTATAATCATATGATAACCGTTTCTATCTCCTCAATCCCCGGAAGCTCTGTACTTTCTCCCGTTATGCATACCGAAAGAGTATATCCCGGGAAAGGATGATATACTCTCCCCCGGTACACATTATCATTCAGGCTGTGCTCAAAGCTGGCGATCCCGTTCTCTTCGAATACCTCAAAGCTGTTCAAAGGTATGGCAAGTCCCTTTCCAACTGCCTTGATAAAGCTTTCCTTAAGGGTCCAGATGCTGTAAAAATCCTCATCAGTCTTTATTCTCCGATTTTCGCCCTCACAGAAGAAATGACCGGCAATGTCTCTTTCGATCTTTTTATGCCTTTCTATGTCTGCGCCTATCTCCTCTTCTTTTCCGTCTGAAATGGCGCAGACGGCGTAATTACCGGAATGGGATAGCGAAAACTCAATGGATCCGCCGGTTTCGGAAAGGAGGCCTTCTTCCCTGAGAAGAGCTCTCTCCCCATCAGTCAGATCAAGATGGGGCTTTCCGTCTTCATCCCTGAAAAGCTTTACAGGAACAGAGAGCCTGCCGCAAGCCCTCTGCAGCCCGTAATTGAGCAGAGTTTCTGCGGCAAGCCCTCTTCTTTTGTCGATTTCAAACCTGTACCTCTCCATCCTTTCGATCCGTTCCCGGGATACCCTGGGAAGAAAGTACTCGATGGGAGGGACAGTCACATCCGTTATATATATCTTCACGCTACCTTTGACCTTGCGATCTCAGCAAGGGTAGCAAAGCCTTCAGCATCGTTAACTGCCATCTCGGCAAGCATCTTTCTGTTTATGTCGATCTCAGCGAGCTTAAGGCCGTGGATAAGCTTACTGTAGGAAAGGCCGTTAAGCCTGGCCGCCGCATTGATCCTGGCGATCCAGAGACGTCTGAACTGACGCTTCTTTTCCTTTCTGCCTGCATAAGAACTCGCAAGAGCCCTCATAACCGACTGCTTTGCGATTCTATACTGCTTGGAACGGGCGCCTCTGTAGCCCTTTGCCAGTTTTAATACCTTGTTATGTTTTCTCCTGGCGTTCATACCGCCCTTAATTCTTGCCATATCTATTCCTCCTTAGATGATTTTCCTTCGATCATTGATATCCGGCAGTCCGTTTACTGCCTCAGCACATAAGTCAAGACTGCAATATCTTACAGATACGGGCAGATCTTCTTCATATTCTGTACGTTCGTAGGATCTGCCAGGGTAGCCTGCCTTAATCTCCTCTTTCTCTTAGTGCTTTTCTTGGTCAGAATATGGCTCTTATAAGCTCTGTTCCTTTTAAGCTTACCTGTTCCGGTAACCTTAAAACGCTTTGCTGCCGATCTGTTGGTTTTCATTTTTGCCATTATCATATCCTCCTCTATTGCAGGGATTTTTATCCCCATCAATTATTTATTTATCCGCGTTTTTCAGATAAGAACATGGTCAGAGTCCTGCCCTCGACCTTGGGTGGCTTTTCCACTACCGCAATGTCTTCCAGTGCTTTGGAAAACTCATCTAGAATAACCCGTCCATTTTGAATATGAGCCATCTCACGGCCTCTGAACCTTAAGGTCACCTTTACGCGGTCGCCCTTTGAAAGGAACTTCCTTGCAGCGGCGATCTTGGTATTGAGGTCGTTCTTATCAATATTCGGAGACATCCTGATTTCCTTGATCTCGATGGTCTTCTGCTTCTTTTTGGCTTCCTTTTCCTTACGGGTCTGTTCATATTTGAACTTTCCGTAATCGATTATCCTGCATACCGGCGGTTTGGCATTTGGAGCAATGAGCACAAGGTCGACCCCGGCCTCCTCAGCAAGGGCTCTCGCCTCGTTGATAGGCTTGATGCCGAGCTGCTCGCCGGTCTCGCTTACTACCCTTACTTCCTTCTCCCTGATTTTTTCATTGATCAATAAATCGCTAATAGTAATACCCTCCCAATAAAAATGGATAACCCGCATAGGTTATCCATTCACAAAATCCCAAAATAATCCAAAAAAGGAGAATTGGAACTCACAGCAGCACCTTTAAGCCCTGTGGTGAGAGTATCCGATAACCCATACTCTGCTTACTGTCTCCAAGACACTTTGATAATCTACCATAAACCTCCGGCTGTTGTCAAGCATAAAATTACCCTCACTGGGATCATTTTTTATACTCATTTTCATTGTTTTAATTCTGCTACCAGCCCGACTATGTTATCAACACTGTTCCAACTGTCAGCGGGTATCTGTGTCGGCTGAATATCTATATCATATCTTTCCTCAAGCTCATAGATCAATTCAACCAAAGCCATGGAATCCAATATGTCTTCCTCTATCAAGTTAATGTCTGTATCATTCCGCAGATCAGTGTATTCAGTTAACCTGATGATCAGATCGATTATTTCTTCTCTCATGCTTCTAACCGATTATTGCCTTCTCGTCAAACTTCCCGTTTTTATTCAGAGGGATGTTGTCTACTATCTTTATAGCAGGAACCATATGATCAGGCAATACTTCCTCAAGATATTTCCTTATTTCCCTTATGCTGTGAACACAGTTACCCTTCATTACGATAAGAGCAATTATCCTGCTTACAATTCCCTCCGGATTCTTTTTAACCGTTACTACAGCTTTATCGATGTAATCCAGGGAATACAACGCTTTTTCTATCTCCGGCAATTCTATCCTGAAGCCCTTATATTTTATCTGCCTGTCCTTTCTTCCCACGAAATACAGCTTTCCGTTGTTTCTGCTGGCGAGGTCTCCTGTAACGTATGCGTTCTTACCGTTATAAATTATAAACGCATCTTTGTTCAGTTCCTTATCCACATACCCCTTTCCGACACTTTTTCCAGCTATGATCATTTCACCGGTTTCATCATCTTTTACTGTTTCTAGGTTATCATCAACAATATAAATATCTACATCATCCTTAGGAATACCTATCGAAACTTCCTCATTCAGGCTCACAACATCGCTCGTCACTGCAAATGTACATTCTGTCGGTCCATAACAGTTTATGATCCGGATATCGGGAAACCTGTTGTATATTTTTTCCACAGTCCTTTCAGTAAGGTTTTCGCCGCAAAAAAGTATGCTTTTCAGATCAGGCATTAATTCGTGAGAAAATGATCTGTCGACCATCAGGTATTCCGCATAAGATGGGGTCATCACGGCCAGTCCGGCCCCGCTCTTCTTAAGTTCGCTGAACAGCATCGGAAAATCCCGCTTAGTATCTCTTTCGATGATATAGTGCTTACTCCTTGTAAGGAGGGACAGATAAATATCCGCCACTGACAGATCAAACGAGAAATTGGCCTGGTTTAAGATGATATCATTACTTACATCACATATTCCGGTAAGCCAATCCATGCAGCTGATCAGATTACTGTATGTGATCTGTACGCCCTTTGGTTCCCCTGTACTTCCTGATGTGTAGATTATATAAAACAGATCCTCCGGCTTTAAATAAATGTCCGGTATCTCTTCAAATTCCTCCTTAACCATCACGTCCTGAATACTTTTATCAATGATCAGCGCGGGATCCACCTGCCTGATGATCATGTCCCTTCTTGCTCCGGGAATTGAAACATCTATCGGAACATATGTCATTCCGGCAAAAGAGCATGCAAGAAACGAAGCGATCATATATATCTCTTTATGACCGTACACCACGATCCTGTCCTGATAGCTGCATCTATCCAGTAAATAATGGCAGATATTGCAGACATATCTATATAAATCTTTGTTCTTATAGATCCTGTCCTTTATCTGATAACATTCAGACTCAGGAAATTTTCTGAGATTTTTCAGTATCCTGTTCAGCATCACAGTATTCTCTTATTTCGTCTTCAGGGATCAGGCTATAATCATACAGGACCCGGGAATGATTGTTTAATATCAGTTCTCTTGATTTTATCTCTTTGGTCTTTCTATCTGTAATAATACGATACACTTTACTGTTTCGATAGAATATGCCATCCGGCTCCTTAGCATAATAATTATCTTCTTCGATGATCCTATACTTGTCAGGCAGCTTTACCGTACTCCTTATTTCGCCATAGAGGAAGGTACTGTCTAACCACACTCTGATCTGAACCGGATAGCCGGTTGTATTTTTGAATCTGTAATCAACCGCTTTATACGCTACAGAGGTGCCGGTTCCAAAAGGCACCCTTCTTTTTACATCGGGAAACAACGCATCCGAATGATGGTGCATTTCCGTTACAGTAAGCGGCGTATGCAATACCAGCCAGTGGATCATGTTAGCCATCTGACAAAGCCCGCCGCCCGTTCCTTTCAGCAATTTCCCATTGCTGATCATCAGCCCTTCCAGATAGCCTTTTGCTTTTGTGGCATTTCCCACTAAATTCCAAAATGAAAACTCTTCCCCGGGTTTTATCACTATCCCGTCAATTTTCTTACTTGCGATCAGCAGGTTGACAACCTTGTTTTTCTGCAGCTGCATATCAACCCCATGAAGCTTCCTTAATAAAACCCTGCTGTCGCCTTTCCAGATATACTCAAGGTTATCCTCAGATCTGTCTTTGGCAAATCTCTTTCCGGCCATCAGATCTTTCAGATCCTTTTTTCTGGCCTCCTTAAAAAGAGAAATACTGTATGCCAATGGTCCATACTCACAAAACAGCTTCCTGCTCATTCAAGCCTCTTTCTCATATCCGCTTCCAGCGCCGAGCGTTCCTCCTCATCCCTTTTCACTGTTCCACCAGCTCTTGTCCGTAACATTGTTGTAGTAGCGTTGTATGGGTAGGATCTCTCCGTTTCTTATCTCGAATACCTCCCATATTACCCCGGAGGCTCCGACAGGCACGGAAAACGTTGCGGCAAGCCCATCGGAATTGTATACGTTTACACAGGCTCCGGAAAGCGACATATCGAGGCTCCCGTAATTACCAATAACGCAGTTTGTATAGTCAACCACACAGTACTTATAATATCTGCCACTGTTAAAGCTTCGGATAGTTACCGTTTCCGGTCCGTAGGAGGTAACATCATCCACATCAAGATAACTGTTTTTGGTATCTGACATATGGCCGAACCAGATATGCTGGGTATTTCCTCCCTTTCCGGTCGTAAACAGATGGGAGTCCAGATCAAAGGGAAGCGCCCCCCAGGTCAGCACTATCGCCAGCTCATTATCATCAAGCTCCGGCGCCGCGTAAAACTCGTACCGGTTGAGGAGAACGAATGGATTTACAACTATTGTGTAATACATTACCTCATAGCCCGTCGCTGCAACCTCAATGGTATATACCCCCGGAACAAGGCTCAGATATACTGTCCCTGCCATATCGGAAACTGCATCCAGAACGATCGTCCCGGTCCTGTTTCCTATGCCGTTTCTTACATGAATGACAGCTCCCGTCAGATTAAGCATTCCCTCTCCCGTAGCGGAATAATTGAAGGCGTCCCCAAGATGGAGTTCTGTCACAAGGACATTTCCGGATACAGGGAACAGATACACACTTTCCTGGTATACGCTCAGCTGCCCCCTGTGTATATGTACCATATAAATCTCACATTTCGTGAAATCCTTTTTCTTTATCCGTATATTGTACTCATAGGTCTCATTAGGGACATAGATAACATATCTACCCGACGCATTGGTTTTTACGCTATAAAGAACATGGGAGAAATCCGCTGTGTAAAGCTCCACCTTCGCATTCGGAAGGGGTTCGCCGAGCCCGTCATATGCATAACCCTGGATGCTTGCTATACCTTCAGCTGCCAGAACCACCTCGTAGGTGATATATGCGGCATTTAACATCTCCGTCTCTTTTTCATTAAATGCCCTCTTGTCTTCTGCGCTGAGGGAATCATACACATGGATCGTGTCCTTAGGGAAGTTTTCGATCTCATCGGCTTCGTTCCCGCCTATAACGGTATTTGAAACAAATCCGTCGGATACGATACGCCAGGTTACCATGCAGTCTTCCTCAAACATATATCTTTCCCCATGCTTATCCGTTGTAGCGTAGGTAGAGATATAATTATCTGTCCTGTATCGGAAGATAAAGCTTACCTGCTTTTGATTAGTGTAATAATACTCTGTAACCTCGAGCCCGTCCTCAAGGTATTCGATGCTAACTATCTTGTTAGCCGCGCCCGTTTCGGGATTTTTATATATCTCGTACTGGATAAGATTACCGGTTGAAGCATTTTTAAGCTGTTTTTTTTCGATCTCACAATGGTTCTTGTCTGTATACCCCGTGGTAGTCTCATAACCCTCCAAAACATAGAATACCGTCTTATCCCAGATCGCCTTAAAATCTCTTTTCCCCGGGGAATAATGCATCCGGGTCAGATCGATCGAATCCTCCCCGTAATCCTGATTCATAATACGGATCTCATTGCTTAAATCCTCAACAGACAGATTATTGATCCCATTTTCAGTCCGGGTGCTTCCGTTATCGGCGGGATCCGCCTCAGGATTTGCAGAGAAAGGACTTCCAGCTCCCGAACTCCGTGAGTTATCCCCCTGAGATGAGGTGTTTCCGCCTTCGATCACTTTGCATATTGCTTCGCGCTCTTCCTTAAGCCTGAGCCCCTCCTCATTGTATTGATCCCAGTCTTTTGAGCCGTAATCGATCACCCGTCCGTCCTCGGTTTCCACCCGGAACAGCTTAAACCCGGAGAAATAATATTTTCTTACCCTGGCAGGTGAGTATTCAACCTCTACATAGAATATGTCATATCCATAATAGTACCTTGAGGGCTCCCAGTCATTATATCCCGCCCTCACTACGATATAAACCGGAACCGATCCGTTCGAATAATATGAGTATCCCCCATAATCATAAAAATCATAGTTGCTTCTGTTTTGAAGCATCTCCTCGTTCCAATCAAGGATGCTCTTAACCTCTGCCTCCTTATCCAGATCCCATGCCGGATATTTATTGTCCGGTTTAGCTTCATCATCGTCTTTATTCTCTCGTGTATCCGCTTGTGATGATGGACCGGGGTTGTTTCGTTCATTGTCCCTGTTTGTTTTCTCCTCCGTACCGGCAGCAGCTTCGGCATTTTCCCTTCCTTCATCGGACGTGGTGTAATACACCTCCACATGACTTTCCGCAGTATCGTCCTTATTCTCTTCCTTTGCGGTATCTGTGGCAGGGGTTGTGTCCGTTGCTGAGTTTTCCTTATCTTCCTCAGGCGGCTCACCGATTCCTAATATCTCATATTGAAGCCTCTCAAATTCCTCCATGGTGATGGATCTGTCCCTGAAGGTAAACTTACTGTCCTCATTATAGGTATCATCCGGGGAATCCCAATACTCTGCGCTCAGATCAAACTGATCCACTATCTCTCCGTCACCGTTATACCTGATCAGGGTGTATCCCGTCCGTCCGCCGTGGCTTGTGTCTCCGTAGACTATCCATTCCGCTCCGTCATAATGCGTGTGGGATAACCTGACTGCAGACCCATTAGACTCCGCAAGCACGTACAGCTTTCCATCCCTTACATATAAATAAACGCCTCCATCAATGTTTTCCAGGATGAGATCCTTCCTGCCGTCGTTATTCAGATCGATCCGCCCCCCCTCATGGAGAGTGTACGGATCATCCTCTCCATGATCTGTATCCTTAAATTTAAACGGCTCTCCGGAATATTCAAAGTCGTCCGGGTAGTAAGCAAATATCTCATTACGTAAAAAGGCATCAAAAGCGGCATTATCTGTCTCGCTCCTGTCTTTCTCACCAGTAATGACCTGTGATATTTGATCCTGCTCAGTTTTCAATGTTTCTGAATCAACATCGTACTCACAGATATAACCGATCTTTCCTTTATTCTGATCAGATACTGCGATCAGGTCATCAGGAGCCTCATAAAAGCAGAATGCATTATCAACAGAGCTATATGAAAAGCTGAGACAATCATTCTGAATTTCATTTTCACCTGTGATTACTGTGCTCTGATGTGATGCACCACCGTGCCAGTGATCATCAAGCCCGTTTGCCCATAAGCTATAGCTTATGGATCCGTCCGGATTTATCCAATGCCAGTCATAATGTGTATGACCATATGGTGCCGATCCGACATTTCTTGTACCTCCCAACCAGAAGGTATAATT
>JAEEGL012987805.1_pt1 | contig 14152 bp, 15 predicted proteins | sample 9134231 | NCBI WGS metagenome assembly JAEEGL01 (sample SAMN16246548, study PRJNA631951) | gut metagenome | biome: gut microbiome; feature: rumen; material: fiber-attached | host: Bos | place: Iran: Karaj | collected 2018-10 | reverse complement strand
TTCATCCTGAGCCAGGATCAAACTCTCATAAAAAAAGTGTTTGAATCGCTCAGACTTAAAGTCTGGCTTTTCCCGAAACTTACTGTTTCTTAGGTTTGTGTTCTTTCTGAAAAATCTGTCCAATCGCTTCGCGATCGGTTGGAATCTTTCAGGGACGCATTACTGTTCAATTATCAAGGAACAAAGCTTCTTGTTGCTGCCGTTTTTCGCGACAGCTTTGATAGAATATCACACCCCAAAATCAATGTCAACTCATTTTTTATAAATTTTTTTACTGACTTTTTTGACCACAATCTATTGATTTTTACTGGCTTTTCGTCACTAGATGTGGACCTTCGGGATGCAAAAACGGAAACCCGATTTTGGATTTCCGTTTTGTAAGCGAAGCGTTTTGCGCTTACGTCTATCGCGGAGAAAGAGGGATTTGAACCCTCGCGCCGGTTACCCGACCTACACCCTTAGCAGGGGCGCCTCTTCAGCCTCTTGAGTATTTCTCCAAAGCCTGATCGCTTCTACCAATGTGCTTTGCTGCGGGTGGCTGCCCACCCGCAACGCCTATTTATTGTATCGAGTGCACTTCCTTTTGTCAATTCTTTTTTTCCGTTCCCCAAAAAGGGGCCGGATCAATAATTCCCATAGAAGATTCCCGCCACGGGGGAATCCTCGCTCAGGATCACGGTTTTTTCCTTAGAGCCCTTCATGCTCTCCTTCAGGGCATCCAGGGCCCGGACGAAGCTGTAGAAGTCCGCCTTTTCGGGATCGGAATAGGCATCGGACAGGATCCGCATGTACTCCGCTTCCCCCTCTGCCACGGTGGCTTCCGCCTTGGCCTGGGCGTTGGAGAGCATGATGGAGACCTCCTTGTCCGTGGTGTTGACGATGATCTGCGCCTGGGACTGACCCTCGGCGGTATACTGGGCCGCGATATTCTCCCGCTCCGAGATCATACGGGTATAGACGGCGTTTTTGTTGTCATCCGGAAGATCCAGCTTCTTGACGTCCACCGTGACGATCTCGATGCCGTACTGCTGCTCCACGTGGGCGATCTGCGTCATGATCTCCTCCGTCAGGGAGGTGATCTCCACCACCTGCTGGGTCTCGGTCTCCACCTCCAGGTCATTGTTCTGAAGGTCCGGATCCGGTTCCGTCACCGTGATGGTCATCTTGCCGTCACGGCTTAAGATCACGGCGTCCTGGGTCATGTTGGAGATGGTGTTTTTCGTGGCATTGTAGACGATGTTGTCGATGCGGTTTTCCGCACTGGATACGGAGCCGCTGAGGGTCTGTGCGAACTTCAGGGGATCCGTCACCTTCCAGAGCACGTAGCTGTCCACGATCATGGTCTTCTTATCGGAAGTAATGACATCCGATGCGGGCAGGTCGTAGAGAAGGAGCTGCCTGGGCACCACATCCACGGTTTCGATCAGGGGGACCTTCACCGAGAGGCCGGGGGCCGAGATCACGCGCTGTACGCGGCCGAACTGCCGGATCAGCTTATATTCGTTCTGATGTGTCACCACAAAGGTATTGCCCAGGATGATGAGTACGACGACCGCCAGCACCGCCCAGAGCACGCCCCGGGCAGACCCGGGCATCCCGGCGCCGGGCTCGCGCTTTGCTCTTTTTCCCGTGGGACGTCCGTCCGAAGTGAAGTGTTCAAATTCCGCCATGGTTTCCTCCATACCGAGCTGTCTCTCGGTGTATCTGTCAGATTTTGTCGTTTCTCCTGCCGGCAGATGCGCCGGCACCGGATCCTCAGTTGTCGCCTTCTTCGGGGTCCGCCGGGGCAGCGTCCTGCGTCTCATCCCACACAAAGCTCTCTAACGGGAGCATGGTGGTGGTCTCGTTTTCCCCGTTCTGGATCACCACCCGCAGTCCGGGCAGGACCTCTTCCATTGCTTCATAGAACATTCTCTTCTTGGTCACTTCCGGGTAGTGGACATATTCCTCATAGATGGCATTGAACCGGGCTACCTGACCGTTGGCTTCGTTGATGCGCTCCTGACGGGAGGCCTCCGCCTCCTGAAGGATCCGGTCCACCTGAGCCTGGGCCGAAGGGATCTGCTCATTCCGGTACTTGTTTGCATTGTTCACGGAGGTTTCCTTGCCCTGCTTGGCGGTCTCCACCTCCTTGAAGGCGATGCTGACGGCCTCTGTCGGCGGTTCCGCATCCTGGATGGTGATGTTCACCAGCTGGATCCCGATGTCGTAGGTGCTGAGCTTGTCCGTGATCATCTGCTTGATGTTGGCCTGGATCTCGTTCTTGCCCGTGGTGAGCACGGAATCCACGGAGTAGGATCCGATGGTGGTACGGATGCAGTTCTGGGCAATATTCTTCAGGATCTCCTCCGGATTCTGGGAGGCATACAGCGCCTTCACCGGATCCGTCACCCGGTATTCCGCGTAGAAGTCCACATGCAGGAAATTATAATCCGAAGTGATCATCATGGCTTCGTCGCCGTTACCCGTGGAACTGAACCCGATGCTGAATCCCTGGATCGTGGTGTTGACCTTCCTGGCGGTCTGGACGATGGGGATCTTGAAATGCAGTCCCGATGTAGTCACCGCCTTCGGAGATCCGAAGGTGCAGACCACAGCCTGCTCTTCTTCCCGGATGGTATAGAAGGATTCACTGATCAGGAAAAGAAGGATCAGTGCAAAGATCACACCTCCCACGATCTTCCCGGGTTTTTTGCCGCTTCCTCGTTTCATAGTCTTATTTCTCCTCGTTGTACTTTGCGGGTGCGCTCAGATACAGATCATTTCCCTCGCAGTCTGCCACCACAATGACGGGAAAATCCTCAATCTCCAGCCTGCGGATGGCTTCCGTTCCCAGATCCTCATAAGCCACCACCTCGGAGCTTCGGATGCAGTGGCTCAGGAGCGCTCCGGCTCCCCCCACCGCCGCAAAATAAACGGCCCCGTTTCGCACGATGGCATCCTTCACGGCCTGGGAGCGTTTTCCCTTGCCGATCATCCCCCGAAGCCCCAGATCCAGGAGCTGCGGTGCATACCGGTCCATCCTGCTGGCCGTGGTGGGTCCTGCCGACCCGATGGCGCGTCCCTCTCTGGCGGGAGAGGGCCCCATATAATAGATGACATTCCCGTCGGGATCCACGGGAAGCTCCTCCCCGCGGGAAAGCGCCTCCGCCATCCGCTTATGTGCGGCATCCCGCGCGGTATAGACCGTACCGGTCAGATATACATAGTCCCCCGCCCGCAGGGATCTGGCATCCTCTGCCGAGAGCGGTACCCGGATCTTTCGTTCCATCTCCTTACAGCTCCTTTGAAGCGTGTCTGTTTACGTGACAGCAGATATTCACCGCGACGGGCAGACCGGCGATATGGGTGGGATAGGTCAGGATGTGCACCGCCATGGCCGTCACTCTTCCCCCCAGTCCCCCGGGGCCGATGCCGCTCTGATTGATCCGGCGAAGAAGCTCTTCCTCCATGGCCCGGTATCTGGGATCCTGCGCATGGGAATCCGCAGGAACCAAAAGAGCCTGCTTTGCCAGCAGCGCGCATTTCTCAAAGGTTCCGCCGATGCCGACCCCCACCACCATGGGAGGGCAGGCATTGGGGCCCGCATCCCGCACGGCCTGCAGAACGGCCTCTTTGACACCCTCTTCCCCGTCCGCGGGTTTGAGCATAAAAATCCGGCTCATGTTCTCGCTTCCGAATCCCTTCGGCGCCACCGTGAGCCGCACATGATCCCCCGGCACGATCCGTGTATGAAGCACGCAGGGTGTATTGTCACCGGTATTTGTCCGCTCCAGGGGATCCCCCACAACGGATTTTCGTAAGAATCCTTCCGTATATCCTTTGCGGACGCCTTCGTTCACCGCCGTCTCCAGAAGCTCCCCCTCCAGATGCACGTCCTGGCCGATCTCGGCGAAGACCACCGCCATCCCCGTATCCTGGCAAATGGGGATCATCTCTTCTCCCGCGATCCGGAGATTTTCCTCAAGCTGGCCCAGTACGCGCTTCCCCAGAGGGCTGACCTCCGACTCTTCGGCTGCCTGCAGCGCCTCCCGCATATCCTCCGAGAGAAAATGGTTTGCTTCGATACAGAGCTCCGCCACCGCATCCCGGATCAGGTCCGTGCTGACTGTCCTCATTGCACCGCACCCCGCAGCTCCTGCGCCAGTGCCGCCAGCTCCTCCCCGGAGGGCTTCCCGGGGTTCCATCCGATGGTCTGCCCGTCTCCCTCAAACCGGGGGATCAGATGCAGATGGAAATGGGGAACCGTCTGGCCTGCTGCCTCGCCGTTGTTCTGCACCACATTCATCCCCTCCGCCTGCAGAGCCTCCACCATTTTCGACCCCAGCTTCTTCGCCAGACAAAAGGCCGCGGCAGCGGTCTCATCCGGCAGGTCGAAGAGGTTTGCGGCATGGTCCTTGGGCAGGATCAGCGCATGTCCTCTGGTGGCGGGACCCATGTCCAGGATCACCTTGAACCGGTCATCCTCGTAGATGGCATTGGTAGGGATCTCCCCGTTTGCCAGTTTGCAGAAAATGCAATCGTCTTTTTTCATCTCTTCCTCCAGGATATCTGATCCGCATTACTTTTCTTCGAACACGAAGACCTGATCCAGACCGCTCATGATCCGGAAGTCTCCCCGCATCTTTTTCATCTCCCCGGACATAAAGGCCCTCTGGAAGGTCATGCGGCCGCTGAGGATCTTGTCCATCACCTGCCGGTCCAGCTCCATCTCGATGTCCGGCTTTTCCAGCTTTCCGTATCCCACGGAGAGGGTGGTCCCCGCGATCCTGATCACCAGGTCCTGCTTTTTTCCTTCGATCTTCAGTGCAAAAGAGCCCGCCACATGGGCCTGGGGGCGGAATGCCTTCCGAAGGGGCGCCAGATACTCTTCCTCACTGGCGGCATCCTCGCTGCGGAGCTTTCCCTTGAACATGCTGGCCAGCTCCTGCAGGTCCTCCTTCTGCTTCTGGACGTACTCCTCGTCGGAGACAAATTCCGAAAGCTGCTCGCTCTCCTGGGGGGAGAGGGGGATGGAGGAGGGATTCACCAGCTTCGTCTTCACCAGCTGGTTGCTGGAGGGGAAGGTGACCTCCTTCTGATTCACGCCGCGGTAGAAATTCTCCGCGATCTTTTCGATGGCTGCGATGTACTTGGTGTTCATCTCCAGCTCGATGGTGTTTTCCACGTAGGCACAAAGACCGGCATGCAACTTACCGCCAAGGCATTCCCAGGCGGTGTTGAGCTCGGCCATCACCTCCCGCTCTCCGTTGGTGCGGGACATGACGATGGGCATCATATAGATCCCGGCGATCTTTTCCTTGTCCCCGAACTGCCAGCAGGCATCCAGAAACTGCAAAAGGTATCCCCCCATCCCGTACCACTCCACCGTGGATGCCAGGATGACGCCGTCCGCCTCCTTCAGGGTCTGAGGGAGGGTCGGGATCGTATTTTTGTATTCATAGAGATTGAACTTCTTGAAATCTACACGCAGTTCCTCAAACACTGCCTGCATCTTCTCAAGAACCGTGAGGGTCGGATCGTCCACCAGCCCCCTGCCGCCGTAGTAGACATGTATCACCATGGTTTTCATCTCCCTGCCCTGCATCATACCAAAGAAGCGGGATTTTTTCAATGTGCGGCGGAAGGCGGAAAGGACTGTGGGAATCCGGCCATCGTCACAGGCCGCCGATTCAGCGAAACACCAGCGGGACGCCCCCGAGGCGCAGCTCATCCTCCGGCGTCAGCTGCCTTTTTTCATAGGGCTGAAGCCGCAGTCCGTTCTTAAAGGTGCCGTTGGTGGAGTTGAGGTCCTCCACATAAAAGTGCTCCCCTTCCGGGAAAACCCTGGCGTGCATGCGGCTCACGGAGATATCCTCCAAAATGACATCTGCGTCATTCATGCTCTTGCCGAGGACGACAGCTTCCTCCCCCAGGACGCACAGGACCATGCCGTTCTCCCGGTACAGACGGTAAGTCCGTTCGTTTTTTTCCGAGAGATCCTCCAGATAGACCGTCCGGGACTCCCCTTCCGGCGTCTCCCCCGGATCCTCCTCGGGCGATGTGACCGGCTCCAGCTCCGGACCCGGATCTTCCTCCTCCCGCAGCGGTTCCGGCCCCGGGTTGTAGGCCACATCCTGTGCCACCGCAAACCCCTCCATGGCCAGGCGGTTTAACTCCCGGTACGCCGCCCGGGCATCGGTCTTTTTCTTCCGTGCCCCTTCCAAAAACGAAAACAGCCCCTTCCGGGCAGGGCGGGCCTGCGGCTTTTCGGCTCCCTTACGCACCGCATTTTCCATCCCGCTTCGCCGCTCCGGTGTTTCCACCTCCGCAAAGGCAGCCGCCACGCCTGCTGCCCGGTCTGCGTCCGCTTCCTCTCCGGCCGCTTCCCCCGCATGGACCTTTACGCCCCCTTCCGTGAGACGCTCCCGGACCTCCTGCAGAGGTTCCTCCAGGACTCGGGCATCTTCATAGATCTGATGCTGCAGGTAGATCTCTCCGTTTTGCCTGTACTGCTCATACATCCCGTAAACACACTCCACCAGCTTTTCGTCGCGGTAATCGATATGCTCGGAGAGATATTCCAGCACTTCGGAAAAACCGTTGTCCTTCCCGTAATAGGGGATATACAGGAAGGAAAAGACCCGCTCCCCAAGGTCCTGGTAGATATGCTCCGGGTGCCAGATCACATTCCCCTCATCCAGCAAAAACCGCTCCATCTCCTTTCGGATCCTGCGGACATTCCAGATAAAGTCCCTCACCCATTCTCTGTCCAGGGTCTTTTTTTGATAAAGGGACGCCACGGACTGCATGGAAGTGATATCGAAATACAGAAAGGAATCCGAGTTGATATAGCGGATGGTGCAGGGGAGGAGTCCCGTGATCCCTCCGCGCTTCAGGATATAGTATTGATAGCGTTTTTCGTCCGGCACCCCCTCCAGCTGCAGCCTGACATAGCTGCTTTGCAGACTTTTCTTGTATTCCAGCTTCAGCTCTTCCACGTTTCATCCCTCCTGTTTTCGATCTTCTGATCTTACTTTCCGTTTCTTATGGATCCTGACTGCTCAGCCCGGCCGCAGCCGCCCCCGTCGCTCTCCGCCCCATGCGAAGGATCAGGACCTCCGACCGCACAGATCTGGTCCGGGAGACCGACGCGTGCAGCGTCCCGTTCCCACCCGGTAGCCCAAACCCCGGGATCGGGAATCCAAAGCTCCCCTCCCCCGTGACCGTGAGCTTCCCGTTTTCCATGACGGCCCTCACCCGGTTCCCGCTCCAGGCCAGATACCGCCCCTGTCCTTCCCCCTCCGCCATGGCCCCGGCCAGGAGTACTCTGTCCTCCTTTGACAGTCCCCTCTCTCCGGCGCTTCGGATGCAGGCCCGGGCAACATCCGCTTCCAGAAGCAGTCTGTCCGTCTGAAAAAACCAAAGACAGATCACCAGGATGATCACGGACAGAACGATAGGCAGGACCAGTGCGGCCTCCACCGTCAGGTACCCCTCCGGGTCTCTTCCGCATCCGATCCGCTTCATCCCCCGCCTCCTGCCATCCGGATCGCGGCCACATATCCCAGCGTGAGAAAGGGATAGAACGGGATCCGGGTATCCCGTCGCACCCTCCGGGCTGCCAGAAGCAGGCCGGCAAAAAGTGCCATGACAAAGAGCGAGACGGCAAAAGCGGTCAGGGCAAACGGAAAACCCTCGCAGACCCCGGTGATGCCAAGGGCCAGGCCGTCCGCAGTCCCTGCCTTTTTCGTCCCCAGGGCCAGCAGCAGCAGGATCCCCCCGGGCAAAGCCCCGGCAAGGAGCGATAGCGCCTCCGAAACCGGGCTTCCGGATGCGGCATTTCCCGCCGCCGCACATTTTTGCAGGACCGCGGCAAATGCCGCGGCCCCTGCAGCTCCCAAACCTGCTGCCGGGACTCTTTTTGTCCGGATATCAAAAAACGACATGACCGTCAGGAGTCCCCCCAGGACCCACCTGTACCAGTTCTCCATTTCCGCTTCTCCTTACAGTATTTTCTGATAATGCCTATTTTCCGCACCTGCTGCAGGGTCTGTGGGAATCCTCCACCTCGGACAGCGGCACCGGGGTATAGCTTCTTGTGAGTCCCTGACAGGTTCCGCTGTAATGAAACCGTCTCCCCTCCCTGGCCACATAGACATCCTCCGGCATTTCCCCTCCGGTGCAGAATTCGCAGGGGTAGTACCTGGCCCCTTCCGCATTGCGGGCACTCTCCAATTCCCCGGCCCCGATGACCCGGACCGTGAGCCTCAGATGCGTGCAGGCGGTGGTCACATGGTAGACTTCGCTGTCTGCCGTAATATAGACGATCCTTTCCTGCTGAAGATCCGTCTGCTCCCCCTTCACCTCATACCCGTTCCAGAGATGCGCATAGTAGCGGCTGCTCATCCGAAAGGAAAAGAAGGGACCCGGGAAGGGGGCTTTTGTCTGCCAGGTAACCACCAGGTCCACCAGATCCCCGGATCCCACGGCTTCGCTCTCCAAAAAGGACAGGCCCCCCGCACCGCCCAGGATGGGGGCGGTATCCAGATAGTCCGCTCCCAGCTCCGAGATCAGGCTCCGTCTCACATACAGTCCGGTCACTGCCAGGTCCCCGATCTCTCCAAGCAAAGGTGCCTCCCCGGCGCTCTCCTCCTCTTCCTCCGGTGTGATCCCCCCGGGGGATGCGTGGCCGGTCTTTCCCATCTCCAGAAAGGGATCCGTCGCCATGGCTCCGTAGAGCGCCACATTCCGTCCGGCCGACTGAAGCGCGGTCTCCAGGTTCGCATGAAGGCGCAAAAGCTCGATCACGCTCCCCAGATTCAGAAAGAAAAACATAAAGAGCGGCAGGACCAGTGCGGCTTCCACCGTCATGCTCCCGCGGAAAAAGTGCAGGGATGTCTCCTCTACTTCAGCCCCGGGGGTACCTCCAGGTAGAGTCTCCCCGTCTTGTTCAGATTCCCGGAGAGGAACCGGGTCTTTGGCATTTGGATGTTCCGGAGAAGGACTTGATTGTTCAGATTGTTTTCTGTGAGCGATCAGCTTCCATAAAGGAGACATCCCTGCACTTTTTCCTTCGGTCATATCCTGTTTTCCCTGTCTTTGCTGCTTTCTCCCTACCCGTAGGACACAGCCCTTCGGATGATGGTCTCGTATCCGAAGGAGCTTTCCAGCACCGCTTCCCCGTAGAAACAGTCGATGCAGGCATCCAGACGAAAGAGCGAATTGCCCTTTGTCATGCGGATGTTGGCTTCCATGAGATTCATGGCCCGCATGGTGAGCGCATCGGTCCCGGTAAGGAGCAGGAGCACCCGCAGATAATCCCGGTAGTAAAGCCCCTCCTGCGGCGTCTCCCCGGGCTCCCAAAGATTTCCGGAGAGCGCCCCCGTGAGGCTGCAGTGCCACTGCTCCGGCGTTTTGAAAAGCGGGATCCTGCCGCCGGACAGAAGGTTCTTTACGTCATAGCGGCCTTCCATCAGCGCCCAACCCAGGAGGATCATCTGGGAAAAGGCCTCCTCCAGCTCCGGACACAGAACCGCCAGTGCCAGCGCCATTCCCAGGGCTTTCGCCTCGACTTTTTTCTGCTCGTCCTGCAAAAGGGCCAGATAGTCAGCCGCGGAGCGAAGCGTCAGAAGCCGCATCGCCACACTGCTCAGATTTCCGGTATCCACCGTTTTCCCCGCGATGAGGTATTCAACCTGGTACCAGAGGGCATCCCGGTCCGAGGTACTCCCGTAGTATCCGAAATACCGGATCAGATACTCCCGAAACAGTGCGTTTTCCATCAGATCCCCCCACTCCCCGGACAGATCCGGGGTCAGGTTCCCATGACTGAGCTGCCCGTCCAGAGTCCTGCCCTCGATGAGGACATTCGGATGCAGCTCCCGTTTGGAAAGGTTTTCCGGATCTTCCAGCAAGACCCCGAGGATCCCGGTCCCCGCAGTCTCCCGGATGGTGGCCACAGGACTGGTGTATTCCTCTTCCAGATAGGGGATCTCCTCCGGCGGCGGATCGTCCGTAGCGTTCTCCGGCTCTTCCTCTGCGGCGGAACGGTCTTCCTGTGGCCGGTCCCTAAGGCTGTCGCTTTCCCTCTGCCACTCCTCCCGGCGCCTGGCATTCTCCGCATCGGTCGCCCGCCTTCTGGCTTCGTCCGCCAGGGATTTTCGGTTCTTCAGCTGCTGCTCCGCACGATCCATCAGTTCCGCCACGTCCAGCCCTTCCAGCTCGCTGCTCTGAACCGTGTTCGCCCACTCCAGGGCCTGCCTTGCCGCGGCCAGGCCCAGATCGTCAAAGACGGCCTGGGCAGCCCGGTGCCGGAATACCGCGCCTCCCGCATCCGTCAGAAGGCATACCTCCGGGATCCGCACCTCCCGGACGCTCATGCCGGTGAGGTCCCGGTACAGGACCTGCGCCATCCATACATTCCCCGTCTCCAGATTCCGGTCCAGATATCCTTTCAGATGCAGGGCTGTGCGGGCACTTCCGGAGGCGGCGCTCCCATAGGAGCTGTCCACCGCAAACAGATTGTATTGGCGAAACAGCTCCCGGTGATACTCCGCAAGCACGCTTTCCGTGGCGGTCCCCATCACGATCTCGGTCTTTAGCCGGATCACCGCATACCTGGCATGCTCGATGAGTGCCAGACAAAGGGACAGGAGCACCGCCGTGGTCAGTGTCAGATAAACGGTCAGATATGCCTGTGATGCGCGCCTCATGCTCTTATACCTTTTTGGTCTGTGAGCTGATCCTGTCGAACAGATCGTTGACGATACCCGTGATCTGGGTCTTAAAGATGATCACCAACCCCACCAGAACCACGATGATGAGGATGATCTCCACCGTCCCCATTCCGTCCTCCTGCCGCAGCAGGTCCTTCCATGTCTTCAGTTCCATAAGCTTTCTCCTTTCTGTATCCCGTTTTATCCGTTCATCCCATGACTCCCGAAAAAGCCGGGATCATGATCATCCCCATGACCACCAGCAGCATCAGGACCATCGGAACGAGCAGCTTTGTGACGGCTTCCTCCGCGGATCTTCTGGCGCGAAGGAGCTTTTCATGCCCCGCGGAAGCCGTCTCTTCCCGGAGTCTCGGCAGCAGATCCGAGCTGCCCTTTCGCAGGTTTTGTGACAGAAGTGTCGAAAATCGGATCAGTTCCTGGGATCCGCAGCGCTTTCCGAACCGCTCATAGGCTTCCCCTTCCGCCATCCCGGTACGCATCCCGCGGCAGGCCAGCTGCATCTCCTCGTAGATGGCGCGGCCTTCCTCTCCCTCGGATGCGATCTTTTCAAAGGCGCTTCGAAGCGTCATCCCCGCCCCCACATAGAGGGAGAGCTTCCGGACCACGGAAGGATAATCCTCCTTCATCTGCATCCGCCTCTCCTCCAGTTTCTTCTCCAGATCCCGGTCGGCAAAGGTGTGGATCAGGACCGCCGCCAGGAGCGTGATACAAAAGAGCAGGCCGCTGTGGTCTTCGCTTCGCCGCATCCAGCGGATCTCTCCCTCTCCCGCTCTGGGAGGAAGCTCCAGATAGTCCTCTTCCCTGGTCTCTTCCTCCGCCGCCTGCGTCAGCCGGAGGATCTCCCTGCGAAGCTCCTCCTCCGCTGTCAGCTCCGGAGGGAGGATCGTCAGCGGATAAGCCGCCTCCCATTCCTCCTCCTGATAGCGGATCTTTGCGGTGAGTACCGTGGCGGTCCGCATGTCCGGCTCTTCCACGCTTCCGTCGTAGATATTCACAAGACCCGAAGGATCCGGCATCCATTCCACCGAGAAGGGATACCCCTCCACTTCCTCCGCCGGGTCTAACGGTCCCCTCACCGCATCGGCACCGGGGTTTTCCTTCAGCAGCACTTCCCCCAGCGCCTCTTTAAAACCGGGCAGCGCTTCCTGTGCCTCCTGCCGGCTCCAGATGCGCTCCCCCACTAAGAGGGTGAGTTCCTCCCGTCCGCCTCCGGGCAAAAGGGCACTGAGCATCGTCTCCTGCGACCGCTCACCGGGATCCGGCCGCTGGATCATCGCCGGGTCCAGGGAGACCTCCCTGGCCGAGACGGCCACAAGAAGCGCCAGCACGGACCCCGCTCCCAGGATCAGCAGCGTTCTGGACAGCTTTTCCCGCCGATACCGGTCCGCCTCCAGGTCCGGATCCTTCCCGGGGTAGAGCTTTTCCAGGATCCCTTCGATCCGCTTCTCTCCGGGTCCGCCGGCCTGTGCCGGGAGGATCCGGGACAGGTGCCGCAGCAAAAAGGCCGCCCCCCGGTCAAATGCCCCGGGGATCCCGGAGCGCACATTTTCCTCCTCCCCCCGGGAAAGAAGCAGCAGAATGCCCAAAAGAGCGGGCAGGGTCCCAAACAAAAGCCCCTTCATGCGCATTCCTCCTCCAGCTTCCCTAAAATGAGCTCTCCCAAAAAGAAAGCCGCCAGATATACCCCCAAAAGTCCCGTCATCAGAAGCACTCCCTTCGGATTCCCGTACAGACTGTCAAAATACCCCGGGCTGGTAAGGCCGATATAGAGCAGGATCCCGAAGGGCATCAGCTTCATGATGTTCTGCTCCATCCTGCGGCCGGACAGAAGGGTCCGCAGCTCCGCCTTTGCTTCCATGTGCTCCCCGATGAGCTCGCTGGCGTCCCGGATGACCTCCGGCAGATTCCCGCCGCTTCTTTTTGCGATGACAAAGACCTCCGCAAACTGTCCGATGGCATCGCTGCCGCTTCGGATCGCAAACCCCGCCAGCAGCTCCTCCAGAGTCCGGTTCACCACCAGCCCTCTGCGGATCAGCTCCATCTCCCGGTAGATCATGGAATCCCGGCCGAACAAAAGCTCCAGATCCTTCTCGCTCTCCAGGAAGGCATTCTCCGCGGAATACCCTGCCTTCAGCGCCGCCTTCACGGATTCGATACACTCCCGAAACTGCCGCTCCAGATCCTCCCGGTCCTTGCGGATCAGCTCCCGCGCCCCTTTTCGGAAATACAAAGCTCCCGCCGCCGATAGCGGAAGCAGCGCCCATATGCTCCGGTAGAAAAACCAGGCCAGAAGCACCGTCACCAGGACTGCCTGCAAAAAAAGGGTTCCAAAGCGCTCACGCGTCCAGAAGATCTTCCGGTAATCCCGCAAGGCGGAGTTTTTCTCTGGCCTGCAGGGACCCCTCCCTTTGAAGCACGCCTTCCACCCGTCCGTCCCGGGTTCCGGTCTCCGCAAACCGGAAAAGCGTCTGGGTTCGGATCTCTCCGTCTTCATATCCCGTCACCTCCGTGATCTCCAGTACTCTTCTGGACCTGTCCCGCAGACGGCCCAGGTGCACGAACAGGTCCAGCCCGGAAGCGATCTGCTGCCGGATCGCCGCCAGCGGAAGCTCCCCGCTCCCCATCAGCACCATATTTTCCAGCCGCGAGAGCATATCCCCGGCGCTGTTGGCATGCCCTGTGGACATGCTGCCGTCATGTCCTGTATTCGCATCTTGACAACAAATATTCCAAGGTCTTTCTGACCACCTTCACCTACCAAAAATCCATACATTCACGGAGAAATCCCAACCAAACAGTCGAGGTAACGGTCAACTGTTACCTCCGGACTGAACAGGAGGGATGGATATGATAGATGGAAATTTGGCATTAAAACCTCAGATTATTCCTACAATCTTCAACTATCCAGCAACAGATCCTCTCACAGCCAAGGGCTGGGTGAAGGACTGCCTCGGACAGTATCGTTCCAATGGACAGATCAAGGATAAGGAAGGTTTCAAACTGTATACCCGTAGACGCAATCTGACAGACTTCATTGACGACTATTCTCAAAAGTCGTCATCAGACGGTTGCCCGAAGCCCCGTAAAAACTGGGCTTCTAACACGGGGTCAAGTTTGCCTATGGGCAACCCAGAGCCGAAGTTGACCCCGTCAGTTTGCGACGGGGGAGACTGTCTCGGCTCGTCTGATGAAACCAAGAAATCCCTTCCTGCTCTGTCCTCATTCTCGGAATATCCGAGCCTTATGGCTGCAAGAAAGGATATGCCTTGTTTACTGATTGGGTATGACTCCGAGTGGGAAAACCTTGAATCCGGTAGGGAAATGCTTTCCTGGCAGTATGCATTCGTTGACGGTGAAGATCTCGTTGAGTTTGTCTTCCTTAAAGATGGTGAACAGGATCTTTCTCTGATGGATGCCCTCGGATGTATCTTGGA
>JAEEGL012699986.1_pt1 | contig 14152 bp, 14 predicted proteins | sample 9134231 | NCBI WGS metagenome assembly JAEEGL01 (sample SAMN16246548, study PRJNA631951) | gut metagenome | biome: gut microbiome; feature: rumen; material: fiber-attached | host: Bos | place: Iran: Karaj | collected 2018-10 | reverse complement strand
GAGCTTAAGAAGCGCTTCCATAAATGCTTCCATGTACTGCTTATGAGCTATAGTCAATCTCAACCAACCTGTAAGACCCTGCTTCCCACAAAGAATTAGTATGCCATTCTCCTCAAGCAAATCAGTAATCTCTCTTGAAGTTTTATACTTAGGCTTTATGCAGACATAACAACCCTCAGAGGGAATTGTCTCATATCCATTATCCTCAAGAGCCTTCATAACATACTCTTTACCTTCATTGTAGGAATCTGTTAATTCAGCCATAAGCTTATCGTGATTCTCAACAATTGCTTCCACAAAGAGTAAACCAATAGAGTTTACAGTATAGTGGGGCTTCAAATTATTCATACAACGGATGTTGTCGGGTGTAGAAATAATCGCACCCACTCTCATTGCGGGAATAGAAAGCATCTTCGAGAAAGTTCTCAATACAACAACGTTGTCATATTTCTTAACAAGATCAACTGATGTCTGATCATAGAAGTAATAATATGCCTCATCGATCATAACTAAAGCATTATTTGCCTTTGCTTTCTCCACAATCGCGATTATCTCGTCTTTAGGATACACATTACCTACAGGCATATTCGGATTTACCAATACAACAATGCCAGTATCTTCATTAATGGCTGCCAAAGTATTCTCTACTTTATAGGAAAAATCCGACTCATACTGCATGTTGACTACTTTCATGCCAATCATCTCAGCATATACTTCATACATTGCAAAAGAAGGTGTTACTGTAATGATATTCTTACCGGGCTCTCCGAAAGTCTTAATTACATAACCCATACCTACGGAGCTGCCGGCAGTAAGAGTTACATTCTCCTTCTCAAGGCCAAGTAAATGTGCATACTTGGTTGTAGGAATAGTTTCTTCAGGATAAATAGCGAGGAACTGTGGTGTTACCTTCTCCATTACGGAATCAAATAGCCACTGAGGAACGCCATCAGGATTCTCATTCTGATCCAATCTTATATACTTGCCTCTGCCTTCGGGTTGGGGAACACGATATGTGTTTTTAATATTATCATTTACAAACACCATTTTCTGACTCCTAAATATAATAGTATTAAGCAATTATAACGCAATATGGTGTTAGTACAAAACTGTCTCCTATTTCTTACCTACATAACGATGTAGTAAATCTTTAGCCCTGTTAAACTCCTCTGTCTTATAGTTACACAATACATACAGCAAAATACTGACAGAGAAACATACAACCAAATTAACAACCATTTTCAAAACATTATTGTTAACATGTAGTCCGCCGCATAATAGACAGTTAATGGCTACAATTAAAGCAAGCATTAACATTTTCTTGCAAAGGAACACTAGATATTGCCTGCTCTTTTCCTTTTCAAAAACATCAATAAATACGCGTTTATATAACCATGGAATATTAATCAACCAGTACGCAGCTATAGTCGATAACAGCACTCCATACATTCCAATATATTTTACAAGGATAATATTGGTTATTAGATTAGCAATTGCCGTAATGAAGGGTCTAAATCTATCACTATGCCATTTTCCTGATATGTCCTTATACGTTCCGATCAACCACGATATTTCATATGTTAGAAAGTATATACAGAATAGGGCAACACAAGTATTATCCAGTAGATTCTCTCTTCCTACCCATAATTCTATAAAAGGCTGAAACATGTTGTACAGACAGGAAACACAAAATGCTAATGTGCCCATTATCATAAAGGTTATAAACGTAAAATCTTTAAAGTTTTCATCAGTGCTTTTAGTTATAAGATTAGTACCGATAGAAGCCCTACATGATTGGTAGAATATCAAGTAAAACCCGATTAATGCACTCACGATGTAATAATAATTCTGATATAAAGCCAGAGGCACTAGACCCAGAAATGCGGAAATAACAATCGAATCCACTGATACTGTAACGACCAAGCCTAACTGGCCATAAAACAAATCCATTATCGACCTATTAATCTTGGTTCTTTCTTCTTTGGTTAAGGATCCAACTGCTCTATATTCCGGTTAATATTTATCAGCCAAAAACGCAATAATAATATTATTCATTATCTGTGAGAACAGAAGTATGATCACATAATAATAGTAATTCTTAAGCAGAAACAGCAATAGAATCTGAATAATATACTGAATAGTATTCGTAATAATCGTTACTTTGCTTGCTACATCATTTCTTTGATGTGCTTGAAACAGCGAATTCTTATAAGCAAACAACCAATAAGACAGTACCGTAGCACCAAGATTAAAGAAATACAGAATATATAGATTAATATCATCTGGGACATCGCCATTAATTAATCTAGGCAAAAATGGAATGAGCAACAACCCTATTACCAGTATAACAAGACCTATTAATCTATAATAAATCTTATATAGCCTCATCAATGCACATATTCTATCTTTATCGCCTTCTGCTATTGGTTTATACATACTGAAAACCAAAGCAGTTCCCACTCCTAACTCAGCTATATTAAGAGTCTGAATAAGAGATGCAAATAGAGAGTTTAATCCTGCATATTCAATTCCAAGGACTTTAATTATTATTGTGCGAATAACAAAAGGAAGTATTAACTGATAAAACTTTAAAACTAGGCCAAAAGCTAGATTTCTAGATGAATTCTTAGTTTTACTATCTGTTGCCACGTTCACTTTATTCACAAATATGCAGTTATAGAGGTTTATTCATTATTTCTTCAATTTTACTGCTGTCACCCCAAACAGCCTTAGAATCATACGGCCTATCCGGGAAAGCACCATACTTTAACTCTATCTGATAGTCGTTCTCTTTAATAAATCTCTCAACCCTATCAGCTAATTTTTCAGGGCGTCCAGAACATATGTTGATGATTCCCAACACTTCATCCTGCATGGCAGCTCGTGCAACTTGTTCACAGAAATCATCATAGTCTATAAAGTCAAACTGATTTAATCCCATTGTGAATGGGAACTCCTTCTTGCCATCTTTCACAGCTGCTGTGATTTTTGAAAAAATAGAAGAACCATATTCACTGTTTCCAACAATGTAGTATCCTCTAAGCCACATATACTTTTTGTTCTTTTGTTCACAGAGCATGGACGTAAGCATTCTAAGACTGTTTTTGCTGATACCATATGGTGTAGTAGGATTGCAGGGAGAATCTTCCTTAATGCTACCTTCAAAAAAACCTATCTCATGCATTGATCCCATTACTGAAATCATCTTTACTTCAGATTCGGCAAAAGACTTAATGAGCTTATAGTGTTTAGGCAGGTCATCAATATGAGCGTCTGAGTAATGCACAAAACCATCTCGCCACGCAAGATGTAGCAAAACATCGGGACGTCCGAAAAACTCATATGGGTCCTCAATTGAAAACAAGTCGCAAGTTTTTCTTTCTGCTCTTTCATCTATACAGTCTGTTTTAAAATCTGCTGCAACCACATCAACACTATGGTCTAAAAGATGCTTCACGATTCCCTGACCTAAGTAACCGTTTGCACCTGTCACTAAAACTCTCATATTACTTCACCTTTACTCTGTTCCGTTAGTCAATTGCCGACTAAATTGCGAGAATTAATAATATTGTCAATCCTATCTATTAATGCTCCCAATGAGAAATACTCTCTTCCGCTATCTTTATATTCTACTATTGGATTATCAGTAATGAAATCACTTGTAATATCGTCAGCTGTATCTATTATTCTAATGAACCTTTCGTCATAAAAATCATAATTAATCACATCCTTATTTGTTGTAATTAACTTCTTGTTGAAATACACGGCCTCACAAACCTTAATTGTCAATCCCGTAGAATCTCCCTGTATAACATCAAGCAGGCAGGTTGCGTCCTGTATGTGATTCAAAACATCTTTATAAGACAAACTTTGATTATATATAATGCTTTCTTCTGTCAATTGTTTCTCCTGAGGAACTCCCACTATATGGAAATCGCACTTGAGACCAATTAACTTCAATCTTTTGTATGCGGAATGAAGCATATCAACTCGATCCTTTGCATTTCCAATATAGAAAACACTATTACTATCAATATTCACATCATTTGACCGCACAGGCACATCAGGAGAATACACCAAGGGCGAGTAGTAGAAGTCATATTTGTCAGCATCCACTCTGTCAAAAGCAAAAACCATGTCGTAATACTTGTTCAAATTTGAGACAAAACCATTCTCTATTGCTCGAGATTTTGCAACAATATTGGTGAACATATATACCAAAACAATCTTTGGAAATTGCTTTTTTACCGCTTCCAAAAAATTTACATCGTTACATAGTTTATTGTTATCGTAGATGATCAAAACGCACTCAGAATCATCATATAAACCAAGCACTTTATAAAATTGATCATACCAGATCTTCTTTAGGGGAAGAGAAAAGTGCTTGTTAAATGTATTCGAATAGTGAGCATGAACCAGCTTTTTCTTAAGGTTACCTCTAACCGGAAGATACTCATCAAAGTATTCCACATTCAATGTTTTCTCTGTTATTGCATGTGTATACTTACACCATCCATAGTTGTTTCCCAAAATTATATATTTTCTATCCACAGTTTTTTCTAACCCCTATTCTTTTTGCCGGTATACCAACAACAATCGAATTCTCCTCAACTTCAGAATTAACCAGACTCTTAGCTCCTACAACGACGCCATCATGGATTAATGCTCCTTTTATGACCGTAACATTCGCTCCCAACCAAACATCATTTCCTATCTTAACGGTTGCCGAAGACAATCCTTGTTCAGAAATCAGTTGTTTACCGTCCATATTATGATTTGAATCTATAATATAGCTTTGGGCTGCAATAATAGTGTTATTGCCTATGACAACACCGCCATCCTTATTGGCATAGATAATCGTATTCTGACCTATCTTACTATTATCACCAATTCTGATCACCCCATTACCGGCAAATGTAACGCCCGGATATAAATCAACGTTTTTACCTATAATCACATTTCTGTTTTCTATGTGAAGCTTTCCGCGAACAATCAATCCATTCTGTTTATTCCCGGTTATACCGCAGAAAACAAACCTTGAAAGCCTTCTTTCATATCGGATTGATAAACCATGTATTAATCTAGCAATTAGATTCATTGTTTATATATTCCTTTAATCGACCCACATCATAAAACAACCTAATATTGTTAGTCAGCCATTCATCATTCTTGTTCCACCACTCGAAAGACTCGAGTTCTTCAATCGTCGCATCATCAAATCTATAACGAATAATCCTAGCAGGAACTCCCGCAACAACTGCATATGGTGGAACATCTTTTGTCCCAACGGCACCCGCTGCAACTACAGCCCCGTTGCCCACTTTACAACCATTGATTATCAAAGCAGAATTGCCTATCCATACGTCGTTGCCTATTTCACAAAAATACTTGTGTTCATCGTCTGTATAACTGTATTCTTCAAACTTCGAATCAGCACCAAAAGATAATCCGGCCATCTTCTTATTAGAATATGTTAACGGGTGAGTTGATACATATGTCCTTGTAGGATGATTTCATTCAACGATTTTTACATTGGGTCCAATGGATGTGTATTTCCCTATCTTGCATCTCTTGATTATGCTGTCTTCATGTATATATGAACCCTTACCTATGTGGGAGCAAAATACATATGCATTACTATGCACGGTATTGTGACCCTCAAAATAGGTATCTGTTGTCACTTTAGCTTTTTTCTCTATTATGACATGGTTCTTCTTTTGTTGAAGTTTGTAGATAGAAAAATGCAGCTTTCTAATAATATCAATAATCATTTTTACTCAACTCTTGTATCATCCAATCTATTGATATCTTACAATCTCCACCACTGCAACCCACTTGCCTTAAGTTCTTCTACTTTATAGAGCCCTTTAACATCAACAAGCACCTTTTCATCATCGGATGTGTTTCTAAACATCTTCTTAATATCATCAAGAGACATGGTCTTAAACTCATTGTGAGCGACAGCGACTATCACGCAATCAACGTCAGAAACCTCTTCGATAGGTGTAAGACTAACACCATATTCTCTCATTGCGTCTCTTTCACTTGCCCACGGATCAACAACAATTGGTTCAATTCCATATGTATTCAATTGTTTAATAATATCATCGACTTTACTGTTTCTAGTATCCGGACAATTCTCTTTAAATGTTAATCCAAGAATTGCAACCTTACTATGCTTAGGGGCCTGACCAGCCTCAATCATCTTCTTTACCGAAGCATCAGCAATATATGCACCCATAGAATCATTTACGATTCGGCCATTTAGAATAATCTGACTGTGATAACCAAGTTTTTCCGCCTGATAAGTAAAATAGTAAGGATCAACACCAATGCAGTGTCCGCCAACCAATCCTGGTCTAAATCCCAAAGCATTCCACTTTGTATTCATACCATCAACGACTTCATTGGTATCAATATCCATACGATCAAACACCATTGCCAACTCATTCATAAAGGCAATGTTTATATCTCTTTGGCTATTCTCAACAACTTTTACTGCTTCTGCTGTTCTTAGGTTAGAAACAGGATATGTACCTACTTCGATAACAAGATCGTATACGGCTTTGATTACTTTAAGACTATCTTCATCTATTCCGGAAACAATCTTATGTATATTCTCGAGACGATGTACTTTGTCGCCGGGATTGATTCTTTCCGGACTATATCCGACCTTAAAATCAACACCGCATTTCAAACCACTTTGTTTCTCAAGTATCGGAATGCAAACATCTTCAGTACAACCGGGATATACTGTTGATTCGTATACAACAATAGAACCCGGAACAAGGTTTCTACCAACTATTTCAGAAGCTCCGACAACCGGAGTCAAATCAGGCGTATGATCAGTATTTACAGGAGTTGGAACAGCAACAATATGAAACTTAGCCTTCTTAAGTTCTGTTTCATCTGATGTAAAGTGAATCTTAGTATTCTTAATCTCGTCATCTCCAACTTCCTTGGTTGGATCTATACCAGACTTATACAATTCAATTTTCTCTTTATTAAGATCAAATCCAATAACGTCTATCCCCTTCTTAGCAAATGCATGCGCAATCGGCATTCCAACATAGCCAAGACCAACAAGAGATAACTTCTCTGTTTTACTAATCAACGCCTCATATAGATTCATCGAGCATTCTCCTATCTAAATAGTAATTATAGCGTATTTTTACGCATATTATAAAACAACTTCAAAATCCAATATGAAACAATATTGGGGCCATAATAAGCTGAAAAACGCAACATTTCTTTTGCACAACGGTTAACAATGCGCTTTTCTTTCTTTAAGTTTATTCCCTTCAACGCTTCTCTATATGCGTCTTTATGAATACACTCCTTGTATAAACTGTATTTCTTTCTCCAACTCATATCATTATCTGGATGAAACAAGAACGTTCTACAAAGTAGAGTAATATCATTAAAGATTCTGGCATATACTCCTTCCATACAATTCGGCCAAAGTTCTTTAAATAATCCCAGTTCCTGATTAGTTCTGTAAGCAAACTCATATGGACAATTCGGCCTGAATCTTCTGGTTTTAGAATTAGAATAAATCAAGTACTTATACCATAGATCATCGATTATCACTATGTTTTTACACTTCTTTAGCATCTTTATATTCCATATAGTATCATCACTCCAAAATGATTCCTTGGAAAACATAGATTCAGAAGCAATTGATCTTCTAAGCACTCTTGCAACCGGTCCATCACCAACATATCCACTATCCAGACTAAACATTGAATCTGTATTACCAATCATATGAGACATCAATCGGTCTCTTTCGTTATCTTTATTTATATATAAAGCTCTTGCATCTTGCTTTATCGTTGGATTAAGACTATCAATACTATCTTCAGTAACACGTTTTACTGAACCCATTACCAAATCAGGATCTGATTTAATAACTTCATTATGTGCCTCTTCTAAACAATACTGAGTCAAAGCATCATCTGAATCAAGGAACATAATGTATTCGCCCTTAGCTTCTGTAATTCCTACATTACGAGCTATTGCAGAACCTTCATTTTCTTTATTAATCACACGTATACGAGAATCAGAACCTGAAACTTCTGCAAGGCCCTGAGAATAACACTCTTTACTTCCATCATTAACAACTATTGCTTCAAAATCCGAATAAGTTTGATTAATTAAACTATCAATACATCTTCGAAATTCTTTTTCAGGCGTATTGTAAAATGGAATAATAATAGTTACAAATGGCTGTTTCATGTTCATAATTCACCTTTACTCATTCATCGCACCAGCTAATCAGAGTGAAATCTCTTCTATGAAAACACCCATATATATGGCAATGAATCTCCTTGATCGTTAACGATAGCATAATACGCAAAATAGAATAAATACCATACTATATAGTAACAATACATTATAACCCTATTACGCTTATTAGGAATGCTGAATAATACCAAGGGGATTAATAATACTTGTGCAATTTGAGAACACCTAGCATACCTAGTATATATCGAATTATATAGGCCAAGCATTCTAAATGGTATCTCCATCAGACACACTCTCAAATACAGCTTTGCCTCATCTGATTCATAGAACACATTTCTACATAGAATTAGAGGAAGCAAAACCGGAACAACATGCATCACCCAAGTGAAGCTTCCACCCATAGTTTCAGTAGATGCGTATTGCTCTGTTGAAAAATACCTTTCGAAAAATGAAAATCTACTCAAAACCTTGAGTGCAAAAATACTGATCACAGGGAAAGCTATGATTCCTATAGCCATAATACGATCTCTAATCTTGTTGATTCTATCTCCCTTAAACTGCATCAATAAAACTAAGGGTAAACATAACAAAAGAGATTTATGAAATAGCGTTGCTGCCAACACCCATACAACATAATGTACTGCCTTTCTATTAGCTAAGGATTTACATGCATTCAAGAACAGCATCAAGGCAATAGCGAAACGTACTCCATTTAGCGAATATATGAATTGCGTAGATAACAACACCAACAACGCAATTGAAAAACTAATACGAGTTATATAGTCGCGTACTGCAAGTAAGAACAGAATGAATAATAATAACCCGATGAACCATAAAAGCAACCGATAACTAGGAAGCAATCTGTTCAAGAAATAATAACCGCTCTCAACATAGTATATATTTGCATTATTCTTATGTTGAATCCAATACTCATCAAACGGAGTTGGATTAAGGGTATTATAGATTTCTTCGTAACTGAAATAGTCTACACCTATGCCATATCTCAGGCCATACATTGCTATCAAAGGAAGCAAAGCGAGACAACCAAAGAAACAATATACTAGGCCATCAACTAATTTCAAATTGAAATTCTCATATGATATTTGAATGCGCGAATAGCAATTCTGAAACGCATATAGTAATACTATTCCTAAAGCAAATATAACTAAGTATTCTATGAGACCAATTAACATAACTATCAACGATTCATTAGTTGAACAACCATTTTGCAGGCATTACCCGTTTCATAACTATCGCATACTTTATGGTGTTCCTTGACACGATGAACGTATGACTCATCATCATAAGATATGATGTTGCATCTTAATTCATCATTATTATGAGCAATTGAATAGGGCCACTCTGACACAGGCATATAAAAGCCCCTTTCCTTCTCATACTGCTCAATATCAGGAGCATATAGGAATATCGGACGATAAGTAAATGAATAATCCCACATTAAAGACGAATAATCTGTTATGATTGCGTCAGCACAGCAAAGTAACTCCTGCATATCAGGATAAGTAGTGCAATTTATTACATTCATCTCGCTCATATCAACATTAGCAAGCTTAGGATGCAGACGAATTCCACATACCCAATCACAGCCAAAACGTTCATTTAATGCTGCTAACAACATATCTATATCAATATCTATATAATTAGATATCATCTTACTTGTTGATTGATCACTGCTGGATCTGAAAGTCGGAGCATAGAGGATAAACTTTTTATCCGCAGGTATTGAATAGTGGTCACGAACTTTCTTAACAATATCATCATGATTACCAAACAAAATGTCATTACGAGGTAATCCTACAGGAATACACTGTTCAGCACTAAATCCCATTGATCTGGCCTCAACCTCAGTAAAATTCTTACAAGAAGACAACATGTAATCTGTATTATCATGATTCATCTTAACTTCTTTTCTATACCAATAATTATCATAGACATCGGTACTGGTCTTCTTGTATGGACCGCCGCCATGCCATGTATTAATAATTGTCTGGCTCTTACGTTTAGCAAGATAAGAAACTCCACCGGCGTTAGTTATAATAGTGCCGCTGGTCAATATCTCTTTAAAATACTTAATAGAGCCCGGTCTTACTATCAGATCACCTTCGGGACCCTCGTAGCCATCTTTAATAGCAAATACTATTTTTCTTTTCTGACTATCGTTTTTTTTCATGTACTGATCGATATATTTTAAGTTATCACCATAAGTGTAAGAAAGCTCATTAAGCAAGAAGACCTTGTCTTGATCTACAGGGAATATCCAAAATATATGAAGAACCGCCTTAACAAGCTTTTTCTTCAAATAATTAATAATTTCACCGTTAGGCATTCTTATTTTCTCCACACCATCTTGTTAATAATACCAGTATAACTTTGAATCAGCTTGATTACTTTTGTGCTTACATTCTCATCAACATAAGCAGGGACATCAACAGCATCATCCCCATTACTGTGCATAGACACAGCCAGATCAACAGCCTGAAGTACCTGCTCCGTTGTAATGCTTCCAATAGTGAAAACACCCTTGTCCATAGCTTCCGGACGTTCTGTGCTGGTTCTTATGGACACTGCGGGGAATCTGAAGTATGCACCTTCTTCGGGAACCGTGCCGGAATCAGATACAACACAAAAAGCATTCTGCTGAAGCTTATTGTAATCAAAGAACCCTAAAGGCTTATGCTGAATTACTCTCTTATCGAAGACAAATCCACGAGTCTCAATATACTTCTTACTTCTTGGATGACAGGAATATAGAATAGGCATATCGTAGTTCTCTGCCATAGCATTAACAGCATTCATCAACGACATAAAGTTTTCTTCTATATCAATATTCTCTTCTCGATGTGCAGACAACAGAATGTACTTGCCGGATTCTAAACCGAGTGTATCCAATACATTGCTGCTTTCAATCTGATCCTTATAGTGATTCAAAACCTCAGCCATAGGAGAACCTACAACATATGTATATTCGGGTTTAACTCCACTATCCAATATGTATCTTCTTGCATGTTCTGAATAACAGAGATTTACATCACTTGTAACATCTACTACTCGCCTGATTACTTCTTCCGGAAGATTCTCATCTTTACAACGATTGCCTGCTTCCATATGGAATACAGGTATCTTGAGTCGCTTGGCGGATATTACACACAAACAAGAATTGGTATCTCCAAGAACAATCAAAGCGTCGGGCTTGACCTCAGACATCAATTCATAGGATTTTGATATTACGTTTCCCATTGTCTGACCAAGATTATCACCGACAACCCCCAGATAGTAATCAGGTTCACGAATACCTAAGTCTTCGAAGAAAACTCTGTTTAACTCGTAATCGTAATTCTGTCCTGTATGAACTAATACTTGCTCAAAATACTTATCAGACTTCTTGATGATCTCTGACATTTTAATAATCTCAGGTCGAGTACCGACAATTGTCATTAGCTTTAGCTTTTTAATATTCATACTTCATTCTCCATTATTACAACTCATAATGAGGATACAAGGATTTATGCGCCTTCATCCACTCAGACATCTCGAACACCATGGTCTCATAATCAGGAATCTTATAGTCAAATTCCCAACGTGTTCTCTTCAATGATTTATCAGCTGCCATCTTATCAACTGGAACTATAGTTACTTCATTGTTCCGAATATACTTATTAAATAACTCAAGAAGATCACATTTTGATATATAACTATCCGGTACAGCATTATAAAGGCCATGTGCCCTCTCTTTGGCAGCCACTTCCATGGTTTTGGCAAGCTGAAGAGTAGTCTGACCAGTCCATATAGCCTTGGTATATCCTGATACTTCACCCTTTTGCTGCATAAACCAATTGAGGAGTCCAATACCTTTTTGATTAATATCAGGTCCTACGATAGAATTTCTTAGCGTGATATTCTTATCATCATCCAATTCTCCGAGAGCTTTGGAACGATCATAGAAAGTGGTTCCATCTCTTAAATCATCTTCAGTGTACTGACCACGTTTCCCACTGAATACACAATCTGTACTCATATGAATTATCTGTGTATTTGTACCAGCTGTAATGTCAGCAAGATAATGCGGCAGATAAGAGTTAAGGTAAACAGCAGAAGTATGGCTATCTTCAGCGAACTGATTCAGAATACCAATACAGTTTATTACAGAATCAAACTTGTTAACTCCAATAATTTCTTTTAATAAACATGCATCTGTAACATCTCCGGTAACAGAATCAACAAGAGATGATTTTGAACGCGCAAATCCCAAGACATCATGCCCCTGCTCTTTCAGGTAAAGACTGATCATATGACCAGCCATTCCATTACATCCAAGAACTAAAAACTTCATTTTATCCATTGTTCTCCATCTTTAACTGTTCCTGAACATAATCTGCTGTAAGGATTTTCTTTATCGTTCCTTCGACATCGAGTCGAACTGTATTATGGCTTGTATATGCCTCATCTGCCTGTGTATGAACTTCACCTTTTACAAAGAACTTATCATAGTTCAAGTCGCGATTATCAGCAGACACACGGAAATACTGTCCCATATCCTCACTTCTTAATCTTTCTTCAGTAGTAAGAAGTGTCTCATACAGTTTCTCGCCATGGCGCGTTCCGATAATGCGCGTTCCGGTATCACCGAACAAACTCTGTACGGCTTTAGCCAAATCTCCAATAGTTGAAGCATCCGCTTTCTGAACAAAGAGATCGCCAGGATTCGCATGTTCAAATGCAAACTGTACCAGATCAACAGCCTCATCAAGATTCATCAGAAATCTTGTCATTTCAGGATTGGTAATAGTAATCGGATTTCCAGCTCTTATCTGATCAATAAATAGAGGGATGACAGATCCACGAGAACACATAACATTACCATAACGGGTACAGCAAATTACTGTGTCACCTCTTTCAGCAGCCACACGTGCATTTGCTGTGATAACGTGCTCCATCATTGCCTTACTAATACCCATAGCATTAATCGGATATGCAGCTTTGTCAGTAGAAAGACATACTACTCTCTTTACTTTAGCCTCAATAGCTGCATGAAGCATGTTATCAGTTCCTTCTATATTGGTCTTTACCGCTTGCATTGGAAAGAACTCACAACTTGGAACCTGCTTAAGTGCAGCAGCATGAAATATGTAATCTACACCCGGCATAGCATCAGCAATCGAACGAGGATCTCTAACATCGCCAATGTAAAACTTTACCTTGTTAGCATAATCAGGATGCTTCGCCTGTAATTCATGACGCATATCATCCTGTTTTTTCTCATCACGGGAAAAGATTCGAATCTGACCTATATCAGTTTCGAGAAAGTGTTTAAGTACAGTATTTCCAAAACTACCTGTTCCACCTGTTATAAGTAACGTTGCTCCATTAAAAGATGACATTATCTATATCCTCCTTGAAGAATTTCATCTGCTCTAGATAGAAGCATACCTTTATCAAAATGAGATTTTGAATAGTTTAATGCATTTATTCCTAACTCATCTTTTTCTTCTTTATTCATATTAGTTATTCTTATAATATTCTCAACAAATCCATCTACATCTTCAGAATCACTTACCAAGCCTGCATTTGCTTCTTTTATAACTTCCTGAACTTCTCCATCAGCTGAAACTATAACAGGCTTCCCGCAAGCAAGGCACGATTGCGTTTTAGCCGGGATAGTTATTGAAAAGACTTCACTCTTAGAAAGAGTTATTAGCAAGGCATCAGCTGCTGCCAAATATGCAGGTATTTCTTCAGCGGGTTTTCTCTCTATAAAATTGAAATAATCATCAACATTCAAATCAGCAATTATCTTACGTAAGGTAGGCATATATCTACCATCTCCAATTACATTGAATCGAACTGTTATGCCGTCAGATTTCAATTTTTCAGCAGCCTTAGGCAATAT
>JAEEGL011951024.1_pt1 | contig 14152 bp, 15 predicted proteins | sample 9134231 | NCBI WGS metagenome assembly JAEEGL01 (sample SAMN16246548, study PRJNA631951) | gut metagenome | biome: gut microbiome; feature: rumen; material: fiber-attached | host: Bos | place: Iran: Karaj | collected 2018-10 | reverse complement strand
TAAAGAACGTATTCCAAAACCTCAGGGCGCTTCAGATAATCATCCTTAATATACTTGCGTTCCTTTCCTGTAAAGCATTTGGTAAATGGAATAAATAACTGACGGCGATAAAAGCTCTCGGTTTTATCTTTAAAGCGTGGGTACTCGTTTAGGCACTGTATAATGAGACCAAAGAACTGCATGTTTACGCTTTTCTGATATTTATTTTCGATAGTCACTACATCGTGGGTAACAAGCGCCTTGAGCTTCCCTGTCTTATCAACAAATGTACCAACGTCATTTTCGTCGTTGATTATGCATAACTTGTTGATAAGATTTCCTAAAGCGAACCTATCTGAGAAATCAGCAATAGAGATGCTATCGCAGACTCCATCCCCGCAAAGATTTCTCATGAGAGAGCATAGGGTACCTTTTCCGTTGCACCCTGTTTCAGAGTAGAACCAAGCTGATTTATCCCAACTGACGAATGGGCGTACCAGTGCTGACATGATTTCCCAGAGCAGTTGTACTATCTCGGGGTCATCTGACAAACTTGCAACCCAACTTTCTACATCCCAATCTGTTCCGTCATCATAATTGTGAATGACGACGTTGTAAGCCATTGGATCATAATTCGTTGCACATTTTGTGAGAAAGTACATGTCTGGTGAAAATGGCAACAGAATCTTACGTTTGGTATCAAAGATACCATTGTTTACAGCCGTGAGATTAGGTTCCATTGTACGTAAGACAATAGGGGCATTTGAATATAAATATGACATTACTTCTTTAATGCCTTTATCTGTAATGGTGTAGTCAAGAGCTCTGATATGATACTCAAATGATACTAAGTCTGAAACATATATCCCTTTGTCATCGTCATAGATGGCTAATCTATCGAGTAACGATGAATCATCTACAGCAACCATTCTGATCCTTTTTATATAATTCACTTTTAAAAGAACATCTCCAATCTGAGAAGCACAAAGCTTGTCAGGAATTTTGAGACGCTTATCCTGCCACTGGAGATTTCTAAATGTAATCAGTTTTGATTCTTCACGAAGAATCTCTTTTTCTAATTCATGGTAAGAAGGATGATTATCTTGGTCGTACTTGAATAAGATGCAATCTGTTGCGTTTTTGATACATTCGTTAAGTGTTTCTGGGATAATAAGTGGGGCATTTACAATATTAGATGCGTCCATAATTGCTGGTCTCCTTTTTCTATAATGTGCAAAAAGTAATTCATCTCGGACCAAATAAAAAAGCCACCCGAGAAGTCGCTGCAAGCAGACACGGAATGGCTTGAAGAAATCATATGTATTCTTTATCAATACATATGATACTTCTTTGATTCCGTATCTACTTGCAGAACTTCGGGTGGCTAGGTGGATTATGTGTGAATCCACATGTTTCTTCACGTATTTTGAAGGGGATGTGTACTTCTAGATACGCTATTTCCCATATTTATAAATCTTCCCGTTCATGGACCATAACAATATATAATCATAATTATGGATGTTCTGCCTTCCACATCAGCGTGAATACATATTTTTACAGGAAAATATGCGTTCTCCACTTGTTTCAGAGCATATCCCAAACAAATCGAGGCGACCCTCTATTGATAGTATTGTAGAAATATAATTTGCGTAACCTGATGACAAACTATACGACTACTATTGTGTTCCTTTCTGAGTCGATTATAACATTGAGACACCATGGTAACAAGAGAAAAATGTCGAAAACATGCGGTTTTGGCACATTTGACAGAACATGTGTTTTTGTTATCAATCAGAACTATAGTATTATATTATGCAGAAAGAATTGTGTATTATGCACAAAAATTTCAATCAGGTTTGTGTATTTTCACTATTGGTAAAAATTGGGTTAGGGCATAATGAACAAAACAGGTTAGACGTTTGAATCGCCTAACCTGTTTGCAATTATGGAATCACTATATTAAAATATTGTTTTGCACAATTAAATTATACAACATCTTTTGCTTAATTGCAAATTATATTTAGCAATATAAGTGAACGTAATAGTCTACAGGAAAGGGGAGAAGGGATAATTTATGTTACAATGTTCTGTTTTTCCCTGTAGTTTTAAAAAGTTTTTTTATTCCTTAAGTTATTTATATCTTTCATATATCATCATTGCAATTTTGGAACATAATAACTTTTTCTTTATTAGAGTTTGTTAATATATTTCCAGAAATCCATAATTTCAAGACACGGACTTGACACTAAGGGACTGGAATTAAAAGGATCAAAGTCAAGCATATAGATAAAATCTATAGGATGTTCGAACATATATATAAGGTGGTAAAAAAGAAAACATCTTGAATCCATTAAATATTCAGGCTGATAGTTGTTAATACAATTAGTGAAATCATTATAGGTAGGAAATTTTTGGAACATTACTTTCTTAATTTTGTTGATAAATCTGATTTGTTTTTCATCAAACAGATTGTAGGATTGTACTGGCGGGAATGAAAAATTTACGTTCAGCGGCGTCTGATCTACAGGAGAAAGTAATGGCTCTGGAACTTCATTAGTAATAAGCTGTTCTGTTACAGATGACCCAGTTTCTGTTTTCAATTCTTCAGATGGTGTAGTATCAGTTACCACTGATGATACTGTGCTATCTTCTAACTCTACAGAACCTTCGGAATAAATATCAGACTCATTAGACTCTGCCGTAGAGAGCTTTCTTTCAAATTTATTATCTGAAATTGATTCTTCAGTGATACTTCCTTTACGTGCGAGAGAACCTTCTGTAAGCAGTTCATCAATACTCTTAAATGCGGCCGTATCGAATTCTTCATCGAAATCAAATTCATAACCCATAATATTGTAACCTCCTTATTTGATATTTGATGGTATTACCAGAATTGGTGCATTTTTAAGCCTTTCTGCGCGTTGTTTCATGCGGGCTCTTGTGCCTTCTTCAAGAAGCATGTCGATAGAGCTGCAGGTACTACCTATAAAGTTATCATCAGGTCCATACCCACGCTTCTTTTCATTTTTATTTTCTTCACTCATAGCAGTTCTCCTTTACAATGAAAAATCTTTTGTTTTTTGAGATGAAGTATAATCAATATTCAGCTCCTTTTTTGCCTGTTGGTATCTTTGATAAGTTAATTGTTTCTGTTTTTCTTCATCTTTTGATGTTGCTTCACGTAATTGTTGTAATATAACTGGATTGATTGTAGGTGCGCCATTTGGTATTACTGGGGAATTGTTTTCGGTAATTGATGGTGATGGGGGTTCCTGCGGCTTGTTTTTGGGGGCTCTAAGTTCAAGCTCGTACTCTTCATGAAGGCGCTCCATTTTGCCAAAATCTGTTTTTATGAGCTTACCAGATTCCGAAAAGACAAAATAGCTTTCACCCTTGCTACGCATCCATTTGACAAATTCATCTTCCTTTTTGCTATCGGTGTTATTTGCTATTCTGTCACGCTCTCTCCAATATGATTTGATAGCTTCTATCGTGTAGATTGCTCCAAGCTTATAAGAACTGGACTGTCTTTTTTTTGATTTTTTCGTTGGTAGTGGACACCCAAAAAAATCATAAACAAGATAGTAACCGTACTTTTTTGATGACCTTCGTTCAACACTCACACCTGCAGCCTTCAGATTTTTTTTGAATTCTCTGACGGACTTTGAAGATTCCATGGCTGCACGGATACGCTGCTTCATATCAGCTTTGTAGCTATAAGCTTTTTTTTCTATAAGAAGTGCTTGTAGTTCATCGCCTGATAGATTAGGATTTTGCTCACGGATTACTCTGGCTTTATCCTCCTTTGCACGTTCGGTTTGAGAAGATTTGTTCTTGGGACAATCATGCGTTTTTGGCTTTAAATATTTTTGATTGACTTCATCAATCCATTTCTTTACGTTGGGATGAAACCTGTTTTGAGGGGCTACAGTTTTACCATTCATATTCGAATTCATGACTAATAAATGGCAGTGCAAGCAACCACTGGTACCGTCTCTTTGAAAAAAACTGATTGCTTTTCGGGCACCGTCAGAATAGTGTTTTTTTACAAACTCCTTCACTATGGTATTGGCTACTTCAAGGTCCTCTTCAGAATTTGGATCTAGTTCATCCTTTGACCATGACAGGATGATGTTTATGCACTCTATTTTTTTCTTACGGCCTTTAAAGTCCTTTTTCATTTTTGCCACTGTGGCGCCAGGTCTTTCTTTGGTTGCCATGGTCATATTGCTTGGAGTTATAAGGAGATTGCGTTTCTCCTCTTTTTTGCTGTGGGAGGGTCCACAACAGTAAAAGAAACTTGCGTCAAGATTCTTAGAACAAATCACCTTACTGTACATGATCCATCACCTCACTAAATTCATCTGCTATTGATTGATATTGCTCTGCTATGCTTTCCAGTTCTTCTTTGCTCAGTATCTTTTCTTGCTTATAAAGAAGGTTCATCTGGTTGCTGTTTACCTTTTTAACAAACATATTAAAATTCACTCCGATACGCCTGATACTGTCATTAACGCGAATGATTTGATTTCCTATCTCACTTAGTCTTGTAGCGATAGCTTTTCCCTGACTTTCATCTATATATCTGACATTTGCAAGGTACTTCTCCAAATTATCATCAATCGCAAGCCGTAGGACTTCGCTTTTGTTCAAACCAAACTCTTTGGCTAATCTTTCAGTTTCCTCTACAGTGTCAGCATCGAGTCGGATACCAACAAATACTTTTCTATTATTATCTTCCATATTTTTTTCCTCTCTGGTATTTGTTGGTGTCCGACTGCAAGCATATAATTCGTTTAACGAATTATGAGCTTGCAAGAGCGGGACACCCCTCTTGACACCCCGTGTGGGGGGAAGGCTGCTGCGCCCTTCCCCCTAGGTGCAATTAAAAATTGCACCACCCCCAGCCAGCTTATGGCTGCTCAATATGTCCTTAATGATTCTGCTTCTTCTACAGAACAGGAATCATCCTCTGTCATATTTGCATCCCGGTCGTTCAATAAATCTTCACGTCCAGAATCAGATTTCTCAGCGTCTTTGCGCTTGCGTTTCTGATTCTTTTTAGACCTTTGCAGCTGGTTTTTGTGTACATCTTCTGCAGCATAGGATTCAAAAATATCTGTTAATGATGCACCTATTTTCGCTGCAAAAATCTTACAATCATCTGCTGTGAGTTTTTCTGTTGTGATAACATCAAGAAGCATACTGGAACAGAGCAATTCATTTACAAAGGTATCAAGCTGGCGTGCGGATCTCATCCGCAAATATTCTGTTTCGATTGCCTGCATTTCTCTCTTTTTTTCTTCAAGTTTCAGTTTCAGTTCTCTTTCGTTCATGTTAAACCTCCTCAAATTTTCTTCCGCACATAGGGCAGAAGAAAACCTGTCTGCTCCTACGAACTGTTTTTCCGCCCAATCCATAGTTGTTTATATTCAGATCCAAAAATGAACCGTAATCGGAATGTTTGACGTATATTCCCAAATTTGCTTTACCGATATCGCCCATGTCGATATCGCATTCTATGACTGGCACTTTGGCCACCAGTGAATTGATATTATTGCAGAAATCGCACATGATAAATTCCTCCTTTCTGTGCGTAAAAAAAACACATAAACCATTTTTTGGAGAATTTGTCCCCTAAAAAATGATTTATATGTCCTTTAAATTAGTATACCACACTGTCAAATGACGAAAATTCAACTATATTCAACATTTTACGCTTAAAATCTACTCATATATGAATTGATTTTTTTTGAAAAATACGCATGAATGGTATTTTATGGTGTTCCTTAATTTTTTATAAATTTTTAGTAAGATCGGGGGAGAAGTCTCTCCCCCCAGGAGCGAGCTTTGGATCTTGCACGTGCCCCCTTTCGCCTACGGGGCTGTGTGCCCCCTAAGAGCCCCCCAAGCGCTACGACTAAATTCGTGCTGTCCTTGCTCGTGCAAAAGGCACCGAAATCACTCGCAGACAGTCCAGTCTAATTAAGTCTCCGCTGTGCCTTTGGAGTTTATTTGAAATGAGGAAACACCTCTGGCGTTTCTTTGATGAGAATCCGCACCATTTTGAAGTCTTCCCGTAGTGATTCCGAAAGGGAAGTTATTCGCCTGAGCCTTGAATGAATAGCTGTGTCGCTCCTACGGCATATCAAGCTTTGCACCCATATGCTGACTGTTTTCTGCCCCTGTCTTTCCAGGATATTTCATTTCTGCGCAGGCCTTGCGGGCGTACTTTACTGAACTCCCGCGTCCCCGTTTATCTGTCAATATCCTCTATTGCAAGTCGATTGTGTCTTCTCTGATTTCAACGCGATTTCACCGTCATATCCGCCTGTGATTATCGGTAAGCGCTTTCTGATTCTGGGCATCCTACTACGGCCGTCGCTCTGTGATTGCAAGGGCAAGATGCATGCCCTGTGGGCACCCTTGTCAATCCGCTCTGGTCTCCGAGGATTGAAGCCCAGGAAAGCACTAACCAATAAATAATTCACAGGAGGATAATACAATGACAGTTGAAATCACATCAGTTGAAATCGGAGAAGAAAAGATCACAATCGAGGCTCTTGCAATCGAGGATATTTTGATGGCAGATGACCTCTACGAGGACGTGGAAGTTCCTACAGTAAAGTACGAGTTCGATCGCAAGGCCAAGAACGGCGCAGAGATGAAGTACCTCTGGAAAGTGGTTCAGGGCCAGAAAAAATGCCAGTCAGCAAAGTCCATGGGTGCAAAGCTTGAGAAACTCGTAGGAGTAATGACACAGCTCTCTGATTCATTCAAGGCTCAGGCTGAATAACATTCAGCCTTTCGGGCTCCCTTCGGGGAGCCTTCTTTTTTGTGCGGATAGTTAAGCCGCACCCAGCAGCTTGCAGATCTGCCGTTCCCAGACCAATATGCCTGCGGCATACAAGGAACAATCAGAACACCTTCTCCAACCTCTTCCTCAAGGGAGAGGCTTTTTGTGGAAGGGGAGGGAAGAAGTGAAATGCTGTTATTGGTGGAGAGAGATTGGTATAAGTCATGCCCCATAAGGGTTGTGCCACATGTGTGCACTGACATGTGCATGTAGCAGCTATCAGCCACACTACTTCGCTCCGATGAACCCGCCAAGGGGCAAGCGATGTCCGCGCGCGGACCCCTTGGCAGAACCATCTCCGTTCAGTGAACGTATGGCATAGCAGCTACAGAGCTGCACATATCTAGTGCCCACTGTATGTGGCACAGCCCTTATGGGGCATTTAATTAAATACCATTTTGTTTAGGGCTTTCGCCCAGAAAGGAAAAAGAAATGAAGATGGAGTTCAACGAGTTCACACAGGAAGTAGCAGGAAAAATCAAGAGTTATCTGCCGTCGAGATTCTCTGATGCAGAGGTAGGCCTTAAGGTCGTTACTAAGAATAATGGAACACAGCTGACAGGTCTCACTATCAAGACTGTTGATTCTAATATAGCTCCTACTCTGTACTTAGAGAGATTCTTCGAGGATTATGAGAATGGAAAGGATCTTGTAAAGATTCTCAATGAGATCGCAGATGCAAGGGTTGCAACTGAAGTAGAAGGAGATTTTGACACAGAGTTCCTTATGAAGTTTGAGGATAGCAGAAGCAGGATAGTTCCCAGACTGGTATCACAGGAGATGAATAAGGCTCTTTTGGAGTCAAGACCACACAAGATCATTGCTGACCTTGCGGTTACGTACCATGTGATGGTAAACAACCTGGTTGATGGTGCTGCATCGGTTGCAGTCACAAACGAGATAATGGATAGATGGGGAGTTACAGTAGATGACCTTCATGATGCAGCCATTGAGAACATCCCAGTACTGCAGAGCAGTACTTTCCAGTCCATGTCAGATGTCCTCTTCGAGTCTATGGGAAGGGCACTTCTCAGACAGTATGACGGGGATGAAGAGCGTGCGAGAGAAGCATTCAGGGAGTTTATGCCTGTAGATGCTGATATGCATGTTCTCAGTACTGTCCATAAGATGTATGGAGCAGCTGCGCTGCTTGATAAGAATATGATGGCTCATATATATGAGAAATTTGATGGAAGGTTCTATATCGTTCCTTCAAGCACTCATGAGGTTCTCATCGTAAATGACATGTTTGATAAAGAGAGCCTGGCATCCATTATTCATGAAGTGAATGAAGGAACTGTAGACGTTGAAGACCGTCTTTCAGACCATCTTTATGTATATGATTTGAAAAGAGGTCTCATGTCGGCTTAAGTATAAGGCAGCTGCGCTATCGGCTCAACGGGCAGGAAGGAGATTATGACTAACGAAGAGATTATAGCTAATATTGCAGCTGAGATATATGGTGAAGATGCTGTAAGGCAGATGCTGGAGCGAGGAGAGGAACCTCCGCTCCATTCGGCTATAGGCTGGAAGATGAGAGGACCATATAAGGTTAAAGAAGAGGAAAAGAACAAAGGGATAGAGGCTAAATTGTGGAAGGTACGTAAGGTAAAAGATTCCGGAGCAGAACAGTTTTACAAGGCAAAAACTTATCTGTATCGTGAAGACCAAGTATATCGTGATTGATATCAGGATTATTTTTATTAGCTGTGGCAGATTTGGATATACCTGTCACAGCTAACCTTCATGAAAAGATTCGGATATAAGAAGTTAATTTAACTATATCATTCATAACATTGGGATTAGTGCTTGATAATTTGGTGTGAAGAATATGTCGGGTTATTCTATTTCAACATTTTCAACACCATGCTTAAGCAATATGTTAATCAGTTCATTTCGGCTTATATTGCTTTCTGTAGCAATTGAATCCAATGCTCGAAGTATGTCTTCCCTAATTCTTACAGTTATGATTTTGCTTCCGTCTTCGCCACGTTTTTTAATTACGATAGTATCCCGTCCCATCATTTGGCACCTCACTTTGTATTAATCATAGATTGACAGCGATTTTACGGATATACTACAATGATATATTGTAAGGTATTACAGTATAATATCTTATAGTAATACTTATTTTAAGGAGGTTATATGAGCATTTTTAAGCAGGCTTTTTCAGGAAATAAAGCATCAGAAGGAATACAAGAACAAACTTCATCATCACAGGTTGCAAATGCAGATGAAGAATATCGACAGGCTGAGCAGGCAATACAAGAGGCATTGCTTACATTAGGCAAAGCATATTTTGAAAAAAACAAGGAAAATAATGAATCTGATTTTGCTGAGAATATCAAGATTGTTAATGACTTAATAGGTAAGAAAGATTTGTGGCATCATTATAAACTTAGCCTCGAAGGTAAGGCACTTTGTGATAATTGTGGGGCGATAGTTACTGCAGATAGTGTCTTTTGCAACAAGTGTGGAAAGAGCATTGTTACAAAAGACTTCTCTTCTCTAGGAATTATAGAAAAAGAAGCTGCTACTGCAGCTGTTTCTGTTTGTCCAAAATGTGGTAAGTCTTTGGGGGCAGATGCCATGTTCTGCGAAAAGTGTGGAACAAAGATTGAAGCTTCAGATTCTGTATCTCAGAAACTTGGAACCATACAACAAAATAATGCTTGTCCAAAGTGTGGGAATCCATTAGTTGAAGGGGCAATGTTTTGTGAGAAATGTGGATATAAACTGTAATAGAAAAACTATATCAGATTATTAGGAGGCATATATGTTTTGTAAAAAGTGTGGAAATCAATTAAATGACGATGCGTCTTTCTGCCCTAAATGTGGCACACCAGTAAATAGAAATGCTGATGGAACAAATTATGATGCTTCTGGTAAGCAGTCTATTCTAAATGAGAAGAAAAAGCTATCAAAAAGGCTTTTGATCTGCATTGCATGCGCAGGGATACTTGCTGTTGCGCTTATTGGATACTTGATTTTTACTTCAACCAATAAAGTGAAAATGGTTGAAATTGAGGGATATACTGTTTCATCTCCTGCAGCCGAAGCTACAAAGATTCAGGTTGAAAACTATACAATATCGGTGCCTTCAGAATATTTACTTCAAATCAATAGCAAAGAAAAGGGGAATCCTTATTTATTTCTTACAAAACAGAATGCTACACAAGATGAGGCAATTCTTATCACTCTGTATAAAAATAAGCAATATGAGAGTCCTAAGGACTTGTATCGTGAATTTGATAAGTATTACAATCTGCAGAATACAGTTATTGTTTTTGGCGATTTTGAAGGTTTGTGGGCAATAACTAATGAATATAGTGATTTACCTGGAGCATTGGCAGCAGTGACTGATGAGACTGATTTTTTCAAGATATATGTACAAGGCTATAGTGGACAGAGCAGTAAGGAGCTATTAAGTGTTATAAAATCAATAACTATCGAACGAAATTAAGAATTATGTTCATTGTTCCATGTTTTGTGAAAATATGGACATAAGTTATGATTTAGTATCCTTTTTGACTAAGAAAAAATGGAGGTTTTTATGTTTTGCCCAAAATGCGGAAATCAATTAAATGAAGGGGCGGCTTTCTGCCCTAAGTGTGGAACAAAAGTGGAAAACGCATCTGCCAAATTTGTAGATACTTCAAATGTATCGGATAAAAAGAAATCGTTTAATAAAAAACGTTTATTTGTTCTCATTCCAGTGATAATTCTGATATTTGTCTTTTCTATGGGGGCTTCAGTAGAAAAGAGACTGGAGGGTTACTGGTATACTAGCTATCATAGTGATGGATATGAATTCATAAATCAAGTTGAGTTCCATAAGTCTGGATCTAAAATGACAGGCAAGTCGTTTGTTATGGTTAAAGATGACAATGGAGAATATGTTTATTCTGATAATGGGGCTGCTTTCACGGGTGATGTTACTGTGAAAAAATCGAATTCTACTGTGGAAATCAGTTCAAACGGGTATCACATGATATTCCACTATAAAAACGGAATTGGAAAACTTCGTCTTGAACTGGAAGACTATTGGTGTACTTCTGGAGATCCGTTTATACAATATCTTCCTAATTCGGAAATACTTGAATATACCAAATCGAAATAATATACAGCATAGAAACCTTGATGATTATTCTCATAGATATACTGTCACCTAGGTGTTTGTGCATATCATGTTTTGAAAGGAGATAATAATGCTCTGTCCTAAATGTGGAAAACAGATCAATGACGATGCAGTTTTTTGTCCATTTTGTGGCGCAAGTGTGAGTGAAAAAAAACAGGATAATAACAATCAGGTATCGTCGAAACCTAAGGCAGCTCCAGCAGAAAAGAAAGGTTTTACTAAAGGCGCTATAGTAGCATCGGTTGGTGTTTTGGCCATTGTATGTGGATTTGGAATATGGATGCTGTTTGGCAGAAATACCCAAAGACATAACAATGTGAATACTGATGTCGAAAGTAGTACACAGGCTAATGCGATCACTGTTAGTTCCAGTTCTGAAAGCTATAAAACACTAATGGAAATAATTGATTCAGCTGAAGCAATACTGAGTAAATCGGATGATGATTATAGCAATGTTAACGATGAGAACAGTGACAAAACCACGCCATGGCAGAACAGAGCTGACATTATGTCTGGTACGATTCCAGAGTTAGAGAACCTAAAAGCACAGGCTTCACAGCTCCAGGGTCTGGATTCAAAAGTGAAAAGTGCGTGTGATCATTATTTTGAAATGGCAATTAGCTCGAGAAAGGGTATGCATGAGATATCCACGTTTTGTAAGGATTATTTTAGTATTAACTATGATTCTCCGCAGTCATCTTCTTATAGCGATGTGGCTGACTACTATTCTGATCTAGTCTCATGGTATGACAATAATAAACAGGTAATGGATTCTATTACTGTTCCTGCTTGTGTTGAAACAGAGTGGAATTATTATAAAAAACAGTTTGAAATAAATGTTGAAATTTTGAATAAAGTTTATAAGGCAGTAACATATAATGATTGGCTTAGCTATCATTCAGCTTTGAATTTGGAAACACGGTTTAAAAAAGTTGAAGAATTGGGATTCGACGCTTTATTAAATGCATTTAAGGGAGAGAAGTCATTTTCGCTTAATCAAAGAAAAGTTGCGACTAAGCTTGCGGATGAAATAAGAACATATTGTGAAATGGATGATAGCTCCAAGGGAGACTATGAATTTGAAAATGATAGAGATACAAAGATTACCACGCAATTCGAGGCGGTTTCTACAATCTACCCAGCACTTTATAACACATATGACGCTTTTGTAATACTAAAAACAGGATGCCTTAGTGGAACTCGGGACATAGTTATTGAGGCAGAAATCCCGGGGCTTACGCAGAAATATAAGCAGAGCTATAAGCTCACCTCTTCTTATCATAGAATTAATATAAAACCATCGGCACTCACAGGTGAAATCAATTTATCATCAGCAAAAGATGGACAGATTAATATTTCTGTTTATGAGAAGGACGGCAGTACTTTAATAAATGCACAGTCATTTCCTGTAACAATTAAGAGCATAAATGATGTCGAATGGTTTACTGATGAATTTGGAGTGTCAACGCAGGACAATATACTATGTTTCTTGACACCTGATGCTGATGCAATTGATCTACTGAAGCGTAACGCGATTACAGAAATATACAATATTACTGGCGGAGTCCAGGAAAGTATGCCAGGATATCAGGAAGTGGCTCCTAATCATTATGTTGGAACATATATTCAGGCAGCAGGAATAATGCGAGCTTTGTATGACATGGGAATACGCTATGATGTCAGTAGCTTTTCAATAAGTGGTAGTAATCAGAGAGTGAAACTCCCTAAGGAAGTAATAGAAAAGAAATCTGGTCTATGTATTGAAACAGCTCTGACTGTTGCAAGTGCTCTTCAAAGTGCAGGTATGCATGCTTTTCTTGTATTTCCGCCCGGACATGCTCAGGTTGCTGTGGAAATATGGAATGATGATTATGTGGATCCGGATTCGGGAAAAGCATATATTGGTGAGGGCCATGGCGAATACTTTTTAATTGAAACAGTTTGCTTAGAAAGTGATACTAATAACGATGATATTTATCGTGATTATGCTAATGCTCTTATGGAGAGAAATCCTGACGATTTGCCGACTAATTATCCAATTGCATATTATTCCGCGGATGAGTGGGCGGATTACTTGAAGAATTGTTATGTAATTGATTGTAATGATTCAATACTTTTGGGGCTGACGGAATTTGTACATTGATGATGCATCTTAGCGATAATAATACGAGAACAATGAAAAATAGAAAGCTTGACGAGGATGTTGACTAATGTTTTGCAATAAATGCGGGAAAGAAATAAACAATGATGCGCAGTTCTGTCCATTTTGTGGAACTACCGTTCAAAAATCAGCGGAAACAGAATGTACTAATTATGTAAAGAAAAGTGGGGCAAAAAAGTGGATTGCCCCACTTTTGATAGCTGCTGTAATTATCCTCATCATCGCGTTTCCTATCCGATTTGCTATAGAGAAGGCGATAGTAAAATCTGTGGCTGAAGATAAGCTTCAGATGATAAAAGATGGCCCAAGTGAGGAGATAATGGATGAGGTACTTGTCACACTTTTGTATGGAGTTACAGAGAATGAGCTTATTACAGATTTCCTACATAAACAAATCACTGGAGAAGATGTTAAGGATGTATACATTGCGCTTATGCGCCATATGTCATATAAGGTGATGAAGGTTGAGAGAGTTGATTCTACTCATTATCGAATAATTGTGCACATAGAAAATCTTAACAATGTTAAGGTTGCTTCAGATGCTTGGGGGAGTTTTAAGGAACGCTACAAGGGCATGGATGTTTTCGATGCCCTTAGTCAGGCAAAGGCGGATATTTCCTCTGATAAGTCGCTGACCATTGCCAGTTACCTGACTGATGCCTCTGATCGAATCTACAAATCAGAAAAAATAGCGAATACAGTTGCCGGGAACCATGTTATTTTAGCGGCTAAAGAGGGAGATGAGTGGACTACATCATTTGAAGAAGGAATAGAAACTTTTCTTCTAAATTGCGCCGGAATTGAGTATAAATGATGGGACAACTTATGATAAAAGGACATAGTATTCTTCAAAACAAAATATGTAAAATAATGACACTGTTGACTATTATGCTAGCAATCTTTTTCATTGATTATACTACTGCTGATGCGTACAATCTTCAACAATATACTGTAGCAACGGATACAGTCAAGATTTATGGCGATGGAAAAACAAAAGACGCAAAAAATTTGACGCTGT
>JAEEGL015058553.1_pt1 | contig 14153 bp, 13 predicted proteins | sample 9134231 | NCBI WGS metagenome assembly JAEEGL01 (sample SAMN16246548, study PRJNA631951) | gut metagenome | biome: gut microbiome; feature: rumen; material: fiber-attached | host: Bos | place: Iran: Karaj | collected 2018-10 | reverse complement strand
TCCGACCGAACCGTGTCCCTGACACGGAGGATCCGCGGGCAAATCCATCCGGGTTTGCCCGGCTGGGAGAGGACTGAACGGAAGGGTTCAGTCCCGTCCCGGCCGTCCCGCCTTTCGGCACGGGAGCGGAAGAAACCATCCTCAACCCGGACGAACGAGCCCGAAAAGGCCGCCGCCCCAAAGGAGTCCATACATGATGAAGAGAAGAATCGCCGTACTGATGCTGGTCCTTTTTCTCTGTCTCGGCGCGCTGCCGGTCTCGGCTGCTCCCGGAAAGATAGAGGCCCCGGAAGGCGAAACGCTCACCCTGACCGCAGAGCTCAACGATCCGGTCACGGACATGCCCATTTCCGGCGTGCCCTGCTACATCTGGCTCGTTGCCGCAGTCTCCGGTGAGGGACAGTCCGTGCACTTTGACGCGGCGGGAACCGACTTCGAGGGCATCTTCGACGAAGCCTTCGCAAGCCGCATCCTGGATGACACCGAAGCGTGGGACGAACTCGCACAGTATGTGGACCGGAATGCCATCCCCGCGACCAACGCGGTATATTCCAACGTCTACGGCAGAGCGGTCTTCACCGAATATGCCGGCGGCAAGGAACTCGTTCCCGGCCTGTATCTCGTGAGATGCCTCACCACGAGGATCCAGACGGGTCAGAATTACAGGGAGACCGTGGGCGGATACTGGACGGACACCTATTACCGGACGTATTCCTTCCAGCGCTGCATGGTCATGATCCCCGGCGGGTATTTCGACATGGGCGACTACTACTATGCCGGAGACGGCTGGTGGATCTATGACACGACCATGAAGGATGACTGGGACTGGACCTACCAGGTCGTGACGCGCCCGAAGATCACGTTCATCGATACCGTCGATTCCAAGTTCACTCCCACTCCCCCTCCGCCGCCTCCGCCGGAAACCAAGCCCGAGACCGATCCTCCGGAGACCCTGCCTCCGGAGACCCTGCCTCCCGAAACCCTTCCTCAGGAAACAGAACCCCCGGAGACTGAACCGCCAGAAACCGAACCCCCGGAGACCGAGCCCGAACCGGAAGAGACCATTCCGCTGATCTATCCTCCGGAAGAGATCCCCGAGGAGCCCGAACAGCCGTGGATCCCTCCGGTTGAAACGCCCGATGAAACCATCCCGCAGACCGGACTCCTCTGGTGGCCCGTTCCCGTGATGGGTATGGGCGGTATCGCGTGTATCTGCGTCGGATCCCTGATCGGACGGAAGAAGGACAACGACGACGACGGAGATGACGAGGCGTGATCAGACGCACCGCTGCCATAGCGTTCGCAGTGTTCGGTCTGTTCCTCATAGCGGGTGCGGTCGGGCTGACGCTCTGGAACTTCCGCACGGACATCAACGCCGGCAAAAAAAACGAAGAAATCCTGGCACGGATGGTGGAGGCGATAAGCGCCTCCGCCGTTCGGGACAGTGAGAACGATGAAGGAGAAAACGGGGAAGAAGATACGGGATCCGATTTCCTGCCGGGCCTCTATACGCCTGAGGCATTGCAGGAACTAGAGCAGGGAGAAACGATCACTACCTATATCTATACCCCCGAAGAGGGACTGCAGCCCGCAGAGCGGGAGCCCAAAACCGTCGTGATCGACGGCAGGGAATACATCGGGGTCCTGTCGATCCCCGCCCTGGGCCTTGAGCTTCCGATCTTAAAGGAATGCGACGACAAGACCGTGGACAAGTCACCCGGATGCTGGGCCGGAAATCCGAATGAGAACGGTTTCGTGATCGGCGGGCACAACTACATCCGCCATCTCGGCCGGATCGACCGCCTGAAGCAGGACGATAAGATCATCTTCATGGACCTCGAATCGCACGTCTACAAGTACAGAGTAGTCGGGCAGGTGATCTTAGGCGCCGATGAGGGAAAGGAACTCTGCGACGAGGAATGGGCACTGAGCCTGTTCACCTGCACGCTCGCCGGAAACCGCCGGATCGTGGTCCGGTGCCTCAAGGACGATTCGAAATAAGGGCGGAAACAGAAAACAGATCCGAAGGACGGCGAGGAGCAGCACGTGAAAAATCGAATCATCAATCTTTGTCTCGTCCTCGCCCTCTTTATCGGGATCGGCCTGATCGTGTACCCTTCCTTCTCCGATTACTGGAACTCCTTCCACCAGTCCCGCGTCATCGCGCACTACGCCGAAGACATCGAGAGCATCGACAACGAGAAATATGCGGTGTATTTCGATGAAGCGAATCAGTGGAACGAACGGCTGGCTGCCGCGGAGATCGGAGACAAAATGATCCTCACGGAGGAAGAGATCGAAGAATACAACGGCGTGCTCGACCCGCTCGGTTCGGGCATGATCGGGTATATCGAGATCCCCTCCATATCCTGCTTTCTGGGCATTTATCACGGAACGAGCAACGCAGTGCTTCAGGTGGCGACCGGTCACCTTGAATGGTCAAGTCTTCCCGTCGGGGGCGAAAGCACCCACGCCGTGATCTCCGGACACCGCGGACTTCCGTCCGCAAAGCTGTTCACGGAGTTAGACAAGCTCAAAATCGGCGATATATTCGAAATCTACATTTTGAACGAGACCTTCACCTATTCCGTCGATCAGATCAACATCGTGGAACCGAACGACGTGTCCATGCTCGGGATCTTTCCGGAAGAAGATTACGTCACCCTGGTAACCTGTACACCGTACGGCATCAATACCCACAGGCTTCTGATAAGGGGGACGCGCGTGGAAAATATCGTAGACAACACCCTGCACTTCACCTCGGAAGCCATGCAGATCGACACCGTGATCGTAGCGACAGTGCTCAGCATACCGATCCTGCTGCTGCTGGTCATCTACGTCTTTGTGAGCAGCGGCCGAAACGACGCAAAGATACGTGAAAAGATCAAGAATGAAGCTCTGCAGAAGATCATGAATCATCAAAGTCCGGTATCTGCGGAAGCTGCTGAGACGGCCGCATCCGCTGAGGATGCAAAAAAGACCACTCGTCGGAAGAAACCGAAAAAGTCCTCTGTCGACGATATGGATACGTTCTTGGATGAATAATCGACCGTAGTTTGTTTTGGGTCGACGGACAGTAACCCTGTACCCCCTGCCGTGCCGGCGGATAACAAAAATGATTTGCCGGCAGAACGGGAAAGAAACAGAAAAACCGCTGCGGATTTTTCGCTTCCGCAGCGGTCTTTGTTTATCTGTTCCTTTTTTTCGGCAGTAGGACAGAGTTTTTCCGCTTAATTATTTACTCCCTTGCCGCTTCTTCAAGCCTGCGGATTAGATCGCTTTCGGCAGTCAGCACGCCGTCGTCGCTCTCACTGAGGATCTTGCACGCAAGGGACAGAAGATCCGCGAAAGATCCGGCAAGAGCCCCGTCGGCCAGGCGGATCTTATCCGCGGCGTCCTTCACGTTCGTGACGGCGTTTTCGCGCAGATCGCGCGTGGAAAACCGGAAAAGGGCGAGCAGATCGTCCACGGAGTAGTCGAAGCCGAACGTCTGATCCAGATATTCGGTTTCGCGCTCTCCCACGTTGCCGTCCGCCACCATGAGCGAGAGGATCGCTCCCGTCAGCGCGCCGAACGCGTATCCCTCCATGGGACCGTTCTCCTCCGCGTTCCAGCGTCCGTCCCGGTCCGCGTTTTCGCATCCGAGCGCAAACGCGTCGTACAGGGTCTTGAATTCCGCGCTGAGGCGGTCCAGTTCGTTCCGGTTGTCCATCGCATGGTCCTCCGTTCGTATTGACAGCATGATTTTGAAATCAGGAGTAGTTTTTGTTTTCCACGAGCCGCAGGTTCAGAAGGGAAGGATCCCGCACAAAGGGACTTCCGTCCGGTACTTCGATGAAGATGTGCCACACGGTCTCCCCGCTTGACGCGGTATTCGGCGTGGAATAGCGGATCCGGATGTCGTAGCCGTCCCCGTTCCGTCCGATGCCCTCGGAAGCATACGTGCTGCCCGGGTTGTCCGCCGTGATGACGCAGATCACCAACGCCTGCGTCTGGAAAAACTCTTCGTTGTACCCCGTCACAATGTCGTAGAACATGGACGTGACGGTATTGTCCATAAAATCGTAGCATTTTTCCCAGACGGACACGTAGTCGATGAGGGAGTCGCGGGAGTCCACGACGCTGATCTCGGGCGCGTAGTTCCCGATGACATGGGGGGTGAGCGCTATTTCCCACGGATAATCCGTCGTGACGAGGCGGGACACGCCCGCGTCATCGTCCACCGTATCGGGGGCGGGACGGCAGGAGAAGGCGGAAAGAAGCAGCAGGAGTGCGGCGGCCATGGAGACGGCCCGGGTCACGAAACGCTTTTTCATGAGTTGTCCTCCTGTTCAGGCAGCGGCAGATGGTTTGCGGTTCGGGTTCAGATTCGGGACAGAACGGAGACCAGATCCTCCGGAGAAGCGGCCAGAGAGACGCATCCGGCCTCGTTCAGCTCTTCCGGGGATCCGTAGCCCCACAGGACGCCGACCGTTTCGAGGCCGACCTCCCTTGCGCCGTCCGCGTCGTGGATCCGGTCGCCGATCATCACTGCGTCCCCGGTCCCCTCGGGCAGATCCAGCCGGCGGAGCAGTTCCCTGAGAACTTCCCCCTTCGTTTCCCGGGTGCCGTCCAGCGAGGCGCCGCAGATCTCGTCGAAATACCCTTCGAGCGAAAAATGCGCCAAGATCCGCGCGGCGAAGGGTTCCGGCTTGGAGGTGGCGAGGCAGACGGCTTTCCCGGCGCTTTTCAGGGAAGCGAGCGCTTCGGAAATCCCGGGATAAACCGCGTTTTCGAAGAGCCCGTCGACGGCATAGCGTTCCCGGTAATACCGGAGAGCGGTATCCGCCTCTTCTTCCGTCATGCCGAGATACGCGCGGAAGGAGAGCGTCAGCGGCGGTCCGATGAACCGGCGCAGGAACGTCCGCTCCGGTTTCGGCCGTCCCATCCGGTCGAGGGCGTAATAGATACAGTTGGTGATCCCGAGGTACGGGTCGGTCACAGTACCGTCAAGGTCGAAAAACAGATAATCAGCCATAATCGATCCGTCCGTGTCATCGCAGCAGCATGGAAATGCCGTACAGAATCACGAAATGCGCCGGATAGAAGATATAGAAGAAGTATTTCATCCGCACCTTTCCGGGCTTTCCGTTGTACAGAAATACGAAGGGCAGCGCAGCCAGGGACCAGTATTGGAGCGGGATCTTCATCCAGAAATGGGAGGAAGCGTCACTGAGGGCGACGGCCACCGCCAGCACGCAGCAGGAAAACGAGAAGAATCGCGGTATGCGGTCGTCAAACAGATCGGCGAAGACGGGAACGAGGATCCCGAAGAATCCGTAGTCCACTTCGACGAGGGAGGTGAAAAACCAGAGGAAAACCGTGAACAGCACGGTCAGCGAACCCGAAAGGATCCGATCGGCCGTTCCGGACGGCGCCTTGCCGGAAATCCGCTCAACAAGGGCGGCAAGCGCGCTCTTCTCACCGCGGAACGCCGTCTTTACGGAATCGACGAGCGCCATCAGAAGGATGGAAAAGCTGAACGTGATGAGGATGCCGAGGTACATTTCCCGCTCCGCGATGAAAAAGACGATCTGACAGAGGACGCCCAGCACGAAAATGCGGAGGAAGTATCGGATCCGGTTCCGCGTATGGCGGAATCCTTCCGCAATGCAGAACGCGTAGAGGGGAAACGCCAGCCGTCCTATCACCCGCAGCTCGGGGACTCCCGAAAACAGGATCAGGCCCGCATGGTCGCAGAGCATGGACACGGCGGCGATCAGCTTCAGCACGAAAGAGGACATGAAAGAAGTCCTTTTTTATTTTATTATACTACACTGCCCCGGAAAATGCAATAGGCGGAGAAGAAACGCGGAGGAGAACAGTCACCCGATGATTCTGAACCCGTCCCCCGTGAATTCCAGTTCCTTCCGGGAGAGGATCCACGTCTTCCCGCCGTCCGGGGAACCCTGATAGAACAGCAGGATCCGCCCGCCGTCGTCGCGGAAGACATAGGGATGCCCGCTCTCCGAGGCGTTCCACGAACCGGGTGCGCCGTTAAACATGAACGGAGCGTCCGAGACGCGCGAAAAGCGGATCCCGTCGTCCGAAACCGCCAGCCCGATCTGCTGGGGCTTGCAGTTGTACGCGCCGCCGTAGAACATCCAGACGCGTCCTCCGGCTTCGATGGCGGCGGGGGCTTCGATGCACTCCTGTTCCCAGGGGAGCACGGGTTCGAGGACCGGAGCCTGAAGCTCTTCCCGGAAATCCTCCCTGTGGAAGCCCGAATCCGCGGGAGCGGAGGCGACGCCCACCATCTGCCTTTTCATTTCATGATCTCTGGTGGCGAAATACAGGAACAGCTTTCTGCCGAAGAGAACGACATCCGCGTCGATCGCCCGTCCGGAGCACCATCCGGCCGGCGCATCGGAACCGCTTCCGGCGGGCGGGCACGGCTCCCCGGTCGGACGGAACACGGGATTGGTCGGATCCTTCTCAAAACGGATCCCGTCCTCCGATACGGCGTGGCAGATCGCGTCGCGGGCCCAGTTTCCGTATGTCTGATAGAAGAGGTGGACCCGGCCGTCGAGGACGATGGCGGCAGGCGCGCCGTTCCCGTTCTTCTCGCACTCCGTATCTAGCGGGATCAGTCCGGCTTGTGTCCAGGAATCCGCGTCGTCCGACACGGCGACGGCGATGCGCAGGGGCTTTTCCCCCTTCACGTAGGCGGAATGGTAGAGAAAGTATTTTCCCTTGAACCGCACGACGGCGGGATCCTTGGCGAAACCGTCCGGTGAATAGAACATGTGCGCTCCTTCCTCTTCCTTACGGTTCGCGGATCTCGAACGTGTCCGCGTCGAAATCCACCTCGATCACCGTTCCGTCGGAGAACGTCGTGCGCTGACGGCGGAGGTTCCCGTCCAAGAATTCGTGACGGACGACGGTTTCGTGCGCCAGGCGTTCCGAGGAAGCGCAGGCGGTCTTCACGGCTTCGATCTCTTTTTCGTCCGCCGTGATGGGGCAGTACACCGGATCGCCGTTCAGGATCGCGTGGAGGTAGGCGGAATCCTTTCCGGGAATGCCCCAGCCTCCGTGCTCGCCCGGGAGACCGATCCACGGGATGACCGCGCAGTCGTGGTATACCAGGTTCAAGAGGGGTATCGGAATGCCGACGGGATCCGCGTTCCCGGAGCCGAGATCGGTCGTGAAGAACGGGGCGTGGTGGCAGAGGACCTGCGAGGGGAGGATGCAGTCGAGGATCTCCTCGGAGGACGGGATGATCCCGCGGTCCGTCAGGATGTCGAGACAGCGGCGGCGGTTTTCGGCGCACTGCTCGCGGGTGGCCGGATGGTCCTTCGAGAAGCATTCGTCCATCTGCACGACGGAGAACACGTCGAGGTAGGATGCCTCCACGCCGATCCCAAGCCGCTCGAATTCTGCGTAGTTCCGGCGCACATAGTCGACCGCGCGCGCCGAGCAGAGGAAGGAGTGGGGCCCGCCGTACCATACGGAACAGTAGGGATGGGAGCCGTCCGCGTATTCGATCGCTTCGTCGAAGGCGAAATCCGGCCCGTCGTAGTAATAATCCCGGTACTGGTCGTGGATGCCGAAGATGTATCCGGACTCCCTGCACGCTTCTGCGAGCCGCTTCATGCCCTCCGTGCCGCCGGCTGCTTCATGGGGCGGGAACGGCGAGGGATGAAGGTTGTCGTAGCCGTGGTTTCCCCAGCCGTCGAAATGCGTGTAGGCTTTCTCCAGTCCCTTCTTTTTCAGTTCGCGGATCTGTCCCGCGAGCGTATCGAAGGAGGTGTAGTAGTCGTTGTGCTCCGGATGCTCCTTGTCGTAGTAATCGCTCTCGGGGGAGATGTGCACCGCGATCCCGGCGTGGATGACCGGACAGCCGAAGAGACGGCCGACGGCGGGATTGCGGGCTTCCTTCTCCTTCAGGGTCACGAGCCGGCCGCGCTCCTTCACATAGGAGCGGTAGCAGGCTGCGACGTCGTTGTAATCGCAGGTTTCCCGGAAACGGAACAGCATCCGGCGGGCGTACCGCATTTCGTTCAGGGACGGGATCCACAGCGGGAACATCTTGTCGTCCCGGAAGGTGTAGAGCGCGTCAAAGGGCGTGTCGAAGACGGCGGCGTATCCGGAAGAACCGGGAGCGAAGAGCGTTCCGCGCACCTGCCCGAAGAAGGGAAGATAGGAGGAGCGCTCGTGGATCTGCTGGTTCTCGAAGCGGAGGCCGGAATTCGCGGGGATCAGCGCGCCCTGCATCCGGGAGAGGACCGTGTAGCCGTTGTCCCCGTCAAAACAGGGTTCGAAGGGAGCGGGGAAGGAGACGCAGCCGATCTCGCCGGGCTTGTCCCCATCGACGCGGATCTCAAAGAAGAGATCGCCGTTTGTTCTCTCGATCCATACGCGGGTGACGGCCGTGACGGAGGACCCTTCGAATCCCCCGTACACCGCGCGGATCCCGTCGGAGGTCCCGTTGTGGAATTCCTCTTCGGAGACGGGCGCGGGGAAGGAGACGGTCCTTCCGTCCGAAAAGCGGACAGCCGGTTTTTCCCTCATCTCCCAGATTTCGCCCGAGGGCAGGGTCACGGCGTACAGGCAGGACGCGGGATCGGCGGTCAGGGTGAGCTTATCGTGGACAAAGGTGAATGCAGCCATAGATACCTCCTTTTTTCCCCGGCGCGCGGGGAAATGCCGGTTGACGGATGTTTTTGCGGCGCGGCTTCTTCAGGGGCGTTCGCTTTCGACGATGAACTTGCGGCGGACGACGTCGCTGCCGTTCAGGCGCAGGTCTTCGTATTCCGCTTCGCCGGTCTGGTTGTCGTAGGGATCCAGACGGAAGAAGGTCTTCGGCGGGTCGAGCTGCCGCTGGAACTCCGTGCAGGCGATCATGCGGTAGGGATCGAGGTTGCCGAAGTACCAGTTCCAGCCCTCGGTATCGCCGGACCGCTTCATGCCGCCGCCGTACGACGGGTCGCAGGGGAGCCATCCCCACGGTTCGACGTAGAACTGCGCCCAGTCGTGGCTTCCGATGGAAGTCGGACGGGCGGCGCTTCCGGACTGCCACCGCGCGGGAACGCCCGCCAGACGGCAGAGCGTGATGAAGAGCAGGGCCTGCAGGCCGCAGTCTCCGCGCCCGTTCACCGCTCCGTACATGGGGATGTTGTCGAGGAAGCGGTACTCCCGCATATACGAATAGCGCACATGGGAGGTGACGTAGTCGTAGATCTGCCGCGCCTTAAAGAGGGGATTGCGCTCTCCTTCGGTCAGCCGGTCCGCCAGCATCCGGAAGTACGGCGTAAAGGCGATGTGCGGGAGCAGCTCGCCGAGGTATTCCGCCGCTTCGGAGGAACAGCCCGCCGCGGCGCGCGCCGGATCAAGATCGTGATACACGGCGGTGCAGGTGTAGCGGAAGGTGATCTCCAGCTTGTTGTCGCCGTCCTCCGTCACGGGAAATGCCGCGTAAGCCGTACGGATCGGTCCGTCGCTGATCGTCACGGGGCGGTTGGAGGAAAGAAGCTCGATGCCGGACTGCTCCGGAGTGACGGAGGGGAAGGGAAGCCAGACGCGGAAGAGCTTCCCGGGGCGGATCTCCTTCGGCGCGACGGACTCCGTCACGGTGAACCGCCAGGACGCGCTGCCGTTTTCCCGCATGAACTTCATGTTGTCGTGGCGCAGCTCGCTGAATTCCGGCACGAACTTTTCGCCCGGATGGGTCAGCTCCCAGAGATATCCTTCGCAGCAGTCGGTGAGATTGGCGTATGCGTCGTCCTGAAAACGGATGCACTGCGGGTAGGTCCCCTGTCCGATCAGGTAGTCCGCGTGACCGGAGTCGATCAGCGCGAGCAGGTCCTTTTCCTCAAAACCCGGATAGTTGTCCCGGAAGAGACCGAGCATGTCCTCCCAGGTGAGGCTGTAGTCCCGGCTGAGACCGTCGGCGATGATCCGCTCCAGTTCGAGGCGCTTTTTCATGATCGGTTCGAACTCCGGGTGGACGCCGGGGGTGAGAAGACGGTCGATCTCCGCGGCTTCTTCCTCGAACCGGCCCGCAAAGCGCAGGTTTTTCAAAGAATCCGGCAGCTCGGCGACGAGCAGGGCCAGGCTGTCAAAATCAAAGGGTGTATGATACATGGATGCCTCCGTATATACTTTCGTATAAAAATGTCCGCAGCGTCCGCGGACAGAAACAGAGGGGAAGCGTCCGCTGCGGGACCCTTCCCCTGCCTGGTTGGTTCATTTATGCCTGCGCGGCATCGACGATCTTCGAGAACTTCGCGGGAACGAGGGACGCGCCTCCGATGAGACCGCCGTCCACGTCGAGCTTGGAGAGCAGTTCGGCCGCGTTCGCGTCGTTCATGCTGCCGCCGTACTGGATGGTGAGGGCTTCGGCCGTTTCGCAGTCGTAAAGACCGGCGACGACCTTCCGGATCAGCGCGCAGACTTCCTCAGCCTGATCGGGCGTCGCGGTGAGACCGGTGCCGATTGCCCAGACCGGCTCGTAGGCGATGATGACGTTCTTCATCTGCTCCGCGGGGATGCCGGCCAGATCGAGCTTGGTCTGCATGGAGACGATCTCGGCGGTGATGCCGGACTGCCGCTCGCCCAGGACTTCGCCGAGGCAGAGGATGACCTTCAGACCGGCGTTCAGCGCCGCGCGGGTCCTCTTGTTGACGGTTTCGTCGGTCTCGCCGAAGTACTGTCTGCGCTCGGAATGGCCTACGATGACGTATTCCGCGCCGGCTTCGAGCAGCATGGAGGCGGAGATTTCTCCGGTGAACGCGCCTTTTTCCTCAAAATGCACGTTCTGCGCTCCGATCTTCACATTCGTGCCTTTCGCGGCTTCCACGGCGGGGATCAGGTCCACGAACGGGACGCAGAGGACGATTTCGCATCCGTCCTTCCCGGCGTTGAGCGCGGCGGTTTCGCGGATCGCGCTTACGGCAGCGGAGGGGGTCATGTTCATCTTCCAGTTGCCGGCGATGACGACTTTGCGAGTGTCTTTCTTCATGACGAATTTCCTTTTCTGAACAGTGATTTTCGAAAAACGGGGAAGACGTCCTTCCGGAAGCCTTCCCCCGTCGTATCCGGATTATTTGTCTTCGAGGCAGGCGATGCCGGGAAGCTCGAGTCCTTCGAGGAATTCGAGGGACGCGCCGCCGCCCGTGGAGATGTGGGTCATTTTGTCGGCGAAGCCGAGCTGTTCGACCGCTGCCGCGGAGTCGCCGCCGCCGATGATGGAGACAGCGCCGCTTTCCGCCACGGCCTTAGCCACGGCGCGGGTGCCGGACGCGAAGTTCTCCCATTCGGAGACGCCCATCGGGCCGTTCCAGACCACGGTCCCGGCGCCGATGATGGTCTTCGCGTAGAGTTCCTGCGTCTTCTCACCGATGTCAAGGCCCATCCAGCCGTCCGGGATGGAGTCGGAGTAGATCCGCATGAAGGTGGTGTCTTCCTTGTATTCGCGGCCGATCACGTTGTCCACGGGGAGCAGGAAGGAGACGCCCTTCGCTCTCGCCTTGGCCATGAGCTCGAGGGCCATGTCCAGCTTGTCCTCTTCGCAGAGGGAGGAGCCGGTGGTGTTGCCGAGGGCGCGGAAGAAGGTGTAGGCCATCGCGCCGCCGATGATGAGGGTGTCGACCTTTTCGATCAGGTTGTTGATGACGCCGATCTTGTCGGAGACCTTCGCGCCGCCGAGGATGGCGACGAAAGGACGGGCCGGATCCTCGAGCGCCTTGCCCATGATGGAGATTTCCTTCTGGATCAGGTAGCCGCAGACGGCCGGGAGATAGTCGGCGACGCCGGCGGTGGAAGCATGGGCTCTGTGGGCGGTGCCGAACGCGTCGTTCACGAAGATGCCGTCTTCTCCGGCGAGGGAGGCGAGGGCTTTCGCAAATGCGGGATCGTTCTTTTCCTCTTCCTTGTGGAAGCGGACGTTTTCGATCAGCATCACGTCGCCGTCTTTGAGGGCGGCAGCCTTGGCCTGCGCGTCGGGACCGATGACGTCGGCGGCCAGCGGGACTTCCGTGCCGAGGCGCTCGGACAGTCTCTTCGCCACGGGAGCGAGGGAGTACTTCATGTTGAACTCGCCCTTCGGTCTGCCGAGATGGGAGCAGAGGATGACCTTCGCTCCGTTCTTGCGCAGATACTCGATGGTCGGGAGAGCGCCGGTGATGCGGTTCTCGTCGGTGATGACGCCGTCCTTCAGCGGGACGTTGAAGTCGCAGCGGACAAGGACTTTCTTGCCGGAGACGCAGATGTCTTCCACGGATTTCTTGTTGTAAGTCATACTGAACCTCGTTTTAGTTTTTTTCTAGAATGCCGTTTTTCAGTATATCACATCTGCGCCTCGGAATCAAGGGGAAAAACGGAAAAAGAACAGCGTTTTTCACCGCATCCTCCCATTTTCGCGCGGGACGGGACGCTGTCCGGCGGAAAAGTGAGGTTTACGCGCGGAACATACAGGATTCGGGCCCGATTTTTCTTCAATTTTATTCAGCATTTCCCCTTTACAAAAAGGTTTCTGTGTGATATACTAAACCGTGGATTGCCCGCTTCCCGGTTTCCGGATACAAGGTTCCTCCCGGAACGTTTCACCCGCCGGATGCTGAGGCCCGGGACTCCGTAAAAAATTTTAAGGTGAAAGGAACACACCATGATCACGAAGGAAAAGAAGCAGGAACTCATCGAGCAGTACAGAATCAACGAGACCGACACCGGTTCTCCGGAAGTCCAGATCGCGATTCTGACCTGGCGTATTCAGGCTCTGACCGAGCATCTGAAGGAAAACAAGAAGGACAACCACTCCCGCCGCGGTCTGAACAAGATGGTCGGACACCGCCGCAACCTTCTCCGTTACCTCCAGGACAACGACATCGAACGTTATCGCGCCATCGTCGCCAAGCTCGGACTGAGAAGATAAGTTCCCGGTCCCCTTCAGTCGGAAACGCTGTGCCGCGGCGGTCTCTGTCATGCGAAGCTCCTTCGCAAGCGGCTGCCGCGGCATACTGCTGTCCCGACTCCGTACCCCATCCCGGCGATCCCCGCCGCTCCCGGCCGCGGATCAGCAGTTAAACAGACGCCGGAGCGTTCCGACTCCTGTTTAAATGCTGAACTCAGGTCGCGCCGCGGGGAATGATACCGTATTTCATTCCATTTACAGAAAGGTTGATACAAATGTTCGAGAACTACAGGACCTTCTCCTACGATTTCGCCGGCAAGCCGCTCGTGCTTGAGACCGGCAAGATGGCGGGCCTTGCGAACGGCTCCGTCCTCGTCCGCTACGGCGACACCGCGATCCTCGCCTGTGCCACCGCATCCGCCAAGCCGCGCGACGGCATCGATTTCCTCCCTCTGTCCATTGACTTTGAAGAAAGACTGTACGCCGTCGGCCGCATCCCGGGCTCCTATCTCAAGAGAGAGGGCAGACCCACCGAAAAGGCCATCCTGACCGCCCGCGTCATCGACCGCCCCATCCGTCCCCTCTTCCCGAAGGATCTGCGGAACGACGTGGTGATCTCCCTGTTGGTGCTCGCCGTGGATCACGACGCGTCCCCCGAGATCGCCGGCATGATCGGCGCGTCCGTCGCCCTCGCCATCTCCGATATTCCGTGGAACGGACCCATCGGCGGCGTGTTCGTCGGCCTGACCGATGAGGAAGGCCTCATCATCAACCCGAACGCCGAGCAGCGCGAACGTTCCGCTCTGGAACTGACGGTGGCCGGCACGAAGGAAAAGGTCGTCATGATCGAAGCGGGCGCCGCCGAAGTGACCGACGACAAGATGTACGAAGCCATCATGACGGCGCATGAAGAGATCAAGAAGCTGGTCGCCTTCATCGATACCGTCGTCGCCGAAGTCGGCAAGCCGAAGTTCGAGTATCCCTCCATGGAGCTCGATCACGACATGTTCGACGAGATCTTCGCCTACTGCGAGAAGGACGTCATGAACGCCCTCGACACCGACGACAAGAACGTCCGCGACGAGAGAATGCAGCCCATCGAGGACGACATCCTCGCGAAGTTCTCCGAGAAGTACGAAGGGCTCGACGTCATGCTTCCCGAGCTGATCTATAAGATCCAGAAGAAGATCGTCCGCCGCTGGCTGCTTGAGGACAAGAAGCGCGTGGACGGCAGACGCATGGACCAGATCCGTCCCCTCGCCGC
>JAEEGL014565356.1_pt1 | contig 14153 bp, 1 predicted proteins | sample 9134231 | NCBI WGS metagenome assembly JAEEGL01 (sample SAMN16246548, study PRJNA631951) | gut metagenome | biome: gut microbiome; feature: rumen; material: fiber-attached | host: Bos | place: Iran: Karaj | collected 2018-10 | reverse complement strand
ATTTAATGATAGAAAAACATATATCTAAAAGAAAGATATTAAGTAATAATCTATTAATATCTAAATTTGAAAACAGTTAAGGAAAAATAATTTATTTGAAATATCTTAATTTTTTTAATTTAATTTTAAAGACAATTTTATTTTAAAAAATGTGAAAGAAATTATCTTTATAATAAATAAATAATTAAATTAATAATTTAAATTCATCTTCTTTCCTTTGTTGATATTTCTTAGAAATATCTTCCCCATTTAATTTTTCATAAAAAAGAACAGTATGTTTGACTAAAATTGCAGATTGATTAACAAATAATTGATTAATATTTTCAAAATCTAAACTTCTTTGTTTAATATCATTAATATTATTTTTTTTTTGATAAAACCATAATCCTTGATCTTTCTGAAGACATTCAAATAAATTATCATCAGAATTAACACTACTTTCATCACTTAATAAATTCTTAATAGTAAATTTCCTTAAAACTCTTAATAAAGTATCTTTATGAATATATACATTATCAAATAAAACTTTATCTATTTTATTTTTTATAATATCTGAAAGAACACCTTCTCCTAAATCAAACATATAAATTTGATTTTTTGCATTTTCTTTTGTTTGAGGAAATATTTTTTCTTCTATATAATCATATAATCCAGGTAAATCTTTAATAAAAAAATTATTTTCATTTATTAATTTATCAAATTCTTTAGTTAAATTAGCCACTGTTTTAGCAGAATTTGAAACTTCTAAAAGTGAATCATTTGCTTTAAAAGAATTATGATTTATATAAAATATTAATTGATCTAAAGATGATATTATTGAAGGTAAATTTTCATTATTTTCTATTTTTTCTTTTTTTTCTTTTGATAAAGGTTCATAACCAAATGTTGATATTAATTCATTTAAATTTGAAGTAAAATTATCATCTGAAAATTCTGATTTGTAATTTATATATTTTAAATCATAGTTAAAATATCGTTTTCCATTTAATAAACATTTTCTTATGTATTTTTCTATTAATTCATAATTTATTTCAAATTTATCATATTCATTATAATTTAATGTTAAATTATTTGTTAAACATTTCCTTTTTGAAAATCCATAAATTAAACTTTCAAAATTTTGAAAAGTTTCTATATTTATTTTTTCTAAATTAATTATTTCTTTTTCTGTTATATTTTGTATATTTATTGAATGTTCAATATTTAATTCTTGTACAAGATAATTTATTTCTTTAATTTTAAATTGAACATCTAAATCATTATTTTTTAATTTTAAATTTTTTAACATTTCAATATATTTATTTAAACTTTTAATGAATTCTTCAATTAAATCATTTTGTGATTTAATTAATTTTTTATACATTTCTGTAATTTGTCTTCCTCCTTCTTCTTGTTTATTATCCATTAAAATATCTTCTATTAATGTTGAAGAATCTATTTTTTTCATTTTTATTTTTTCATTATTTATTTCATATTCAAAATTAGAAAATTCTGAATTCCACATTTTTTTAAATTTATTGTAATTTTCTTCAATGTAGATTTTATCTTTTAAAAACTCAATTTCTTGTTCTAACAATATTTTATTTGCACTATTCCTATTTAAACGTTGAATAAAATTAAAGTAATTTAACAAGGAATTTTCAAAGTCATTCATTATTATAATATTTTTTACTTTATTTTGAAAACTTTTTCCTTCTTTTATTTTTGCATAATTATTAATAAAGACAGATAATATAGGATAATTAATTGAATTATTTATTTTTTCATTTATATTATTTTTTAAGGAGATTTCTTTTTTTTCAAATAAAAACTCATTTTCAATATCTTCTATTTTAACAAATATTGGCATAAAAATAACAGGATAATAATTTTCTTCTTCTTTATCTACTTCAAAAGAATTTATAATTGTTTCAATATTTTGTCCTTCAATTTTAGGAAAAAATTCACTAAAATTTCCTTCTTCTAATTCTTTTTCTAGTTTATTTATATCTTTATTTAAAATAATAAAATATAATATCTTTAACATTAATATTTGAACATATTTCCAAACTTTCTTAAATCCTTCAAAAGAAAGGAAAAATTTTTTAGTTGTTGGTTTTATACTTTGTGAATTTTCTGATATTTCCTTAAATAATTTATAAATGAAAATTTGTAAAAATGAACACATAAAAATTCTAGTTAAATTAGGATAAATTATATAATTTATTTCTTTTTTATTTTTTTCTGAATTATTATCAAAAATACTTTCAGAAATATATTTCATTATTTGAACATATTCATCTAAATCATTTTCATTAATATTTATTTTAGTTTGGAAAACATATAAAAGTATTTGGATTAAAACTTTTCTTTTTTCATTTGTAATAACAAATTTATTATTATCTAATTCATATTTTATTCTTTCTTCATTTTTATATAAAACACAATCATTTAAGAAATTCATAATTTCTTCATCATTAAGATTTTCATTGAATATAATAAATTCTTTTTCTCTTTCTTCTTTCATAAAATCCAAATTAATTTGTGATGTTCTATTGTTAAATACTCTTGAAAAAAATCTTTGAGAATTTGGTAATAAAATATCATTTTCAATTATCATTTGAATTAAAAATATTCTATATTCTATATTATCTGTTTGTCTGTATTTGGAAACAAACAACGAAATTATAAAATCTATTTTATTATAATGTTCTTTTAAAATCTCTAATTCTATTTTCCAATTATTTTTCATATTTTCAATATTATTATTTTTTATATTTTTAATTTCTTCATTTACTTCATTTATATATTTTTCAAATTGAGGTTTATTATTTATAAATAATTTATATACTTCAATAAATGATTTTAATAAGAAAACAGATCTACTTGGAATATAAAGTTCTTCAATACATTGAATAAATAAATCACAAGAATATTCTATAAATTGAATTTTTTTTTCAAACACTTCTCTTTTTTCAATAACATAATAACTTAAAAATTCAAAAATAGAATAAAAAGGTTCTTCAATTTGAATAATATTAATAATATTTAAATCATTGTCTTCGTTTTTTTTTCTTAAATTTATTATTTCTGAAATTTTATTTAATTCTTCTAAATTATTTCCAAATAATTCATTAATAATTTTTAAAAGTTTAATAATGAAATATTTATATGTTTCAATCCATAAAATTACTTCTCCTATATTTTCATAATTTTCAAGTTTTTTATCATCATTGAATTTAGTTTCTATAATAAATTTAAGTATTTCATTATAATTTTTGGTTTCTTTCATATTATCTAAAATAAATATATTTCTATAATTATCATAAAATATTTCTATATCTTCTTTATCTATTTCATTACTAGATTTAACATTATTAAATATATTATTTTCATTAAAAAATTTTTGAAAATTAAAAATAATTTCTTCTACATCTTCATCATAAATTCTTTTGATTCTCATTTTATTTTCAATTTCTTTGAATTTTTTACTAAAAGTTAAAGCTAAAATTTTAATATTAAATAAATTAGGATAAATTAAAGGAATATCTAAACCAAAAATAATATTTACAGTATTACCTCTTATATCCATTGAAATATCTTCTTTTTCGAAAATTAAATTTTTAATATAATATTTCAAATAATCTTTTATTTTTTCAGATTTATTTGTTTTAAATAAAATCGAAGTTAACATTCCATCATTTTCACTTTTATAAATAAATTTAATTAAATATTTTAATAATAAATCTCTCATATATTCTTTTATATCAGAAACAAAATCAATTCCTTTTTTTCTATATTTTATCTCTGTAATAATATCAAAAACAACGTTTTTTATTTCTTTAGTACAAATAACATCTATAATTTTTTCTTGAATTAAATCACAAAATTCTGTTTCTTTAAGTTTTAAAATTTTTGTTGATAATTCTTGATAATTTTTAATTGTTAATTTATTTATTATTTCTTCTTTTCTATTTTCATTTATTATTATTATATTATTAGGAGGATCATTTAAAAATTTATAAGAAAATCTCATAAATCCTTGATAAATAATATTTTTAAATTCTGAATTTTTATTGAAAAATTTAATTGATTGTAATTCTCCTTTTTTTTCTAAATTATTAAATAATATTTTATTATCTAAATCATAAAATTGAGTAATTGAAATATTTTCTCCTTTTAAATTATCAATAAATATTTGATTATAAGGTGATAAATGTGAAATAATAATGTTGTCGATTTCTCTATTTTTATTTTTTGATAATTCCCTATTTAAATGAATAATAAAAGTAATAAATTTTGGTTTAATATGATCAAATAAATTAATATTATTTTCATTAATGTAATTATCAATTAAGTTTTGAATATGATTTAAATGATAATAATAATCTTTTTTTATTTGAATTACCAGTATTTTTTTTTTTTCTGAACGGAAAAATTGTTCAATAAAATCAAGAATTAATTTCTCATGATCAGAATTATCTATTATTCTTAAAGATATTTCTTCATGTTCAATTCCTTCAAAAATTTTTGAAAATGTAAAAATAATATTTCTATGTTTTTTAATTTCATCATTATTATTATTATTTGTATTTAAACTTTCAACAAATTCATTAAAATTATTTGGTTTAGTATTATAATATTCAATAATTTGTTTAAATTCTTTATTATATTTTTTATTGAAAGAAGAATAATTTATATTAATCATAATGTCTTGTGAAAAAGTCTTTGAAATTTTTTGAATAATAATTTTTTTAATCTCTTCATTATTTTTTCCTTTATTATCATAAATAATTCCTCTTATTTCATCTAAATTAAAATTAATTAAATGATTATTAAGATCAATGGAATAACTTTTTAATCTATTAATAGGATCAACAACAGTTTTTAAAATATCATAAATTTCTTCTGCAAAATTATTTTCTTCTTCAGTTAATAAATCTTTAAAAGAAAAAATTTGTTTTTCAAATCTATTTAAAAATGGTTTATCTTGTTTTATTATTTTTTTATTATCAACTAAAATAATACATCTAAAATTATCATCAACTTCAAATAAAGAATCAGTAGAAGAACCAATAGTAATCCTTGCATATTTTCTTTCACAAATTTTAATAAATGTTTGATTAAATAAATCATATAAAGAAGGATAAATTGGTTCTAAATTATTCATAATTATTATATTTCCATTTCTCATTGAAACTTGTATTTTTTGTAAAAGAGAAGCAGTATATTCTTCACTTTTTAAATCTTTTTCAAATTGACTTCCAAGTAAAAATGTATTTTCTTTGTTTATTGAATTTAAAAAAAATTTGATTAAAAATTGACTTTTAGAAGTATCTGATATTACCATTAAATATCTTGAATATTTATCATTTATATTATCTTTAATACATTTAGAAATATTTATATAATTGGATATATTATAATAAGGTTGTTTATTTTGAATAATTTTTTCAAAATTTTCAATTGAACCTTCATAACCGCCGAAATTCCTTTGAACACTATTTCTAACAATATCATAATCATTTAAGTCAATTTCATTATTATCTTTCATAACAAAATTTCTAGCTGTTAATTTAATTAAATGATAAAAATCTCTTGCTCCATGAAAATCTATATTATCACTTAAAGGATTATAATGAATAAATTGATAATAAGATAAAGCTAATAACTTAAAAATATCTTCATATTTAAAACCTAAATTTTCATTATAAGAATTAGCAATTTCAATAGCAGTTTCAATCCAATCTTTTTCATCAGGTTCAGAAACAGATAAATAAATTCCTCTATTCATTTTAGAAGCATCTAAAGTCCAATTTGAAATTCCAACAAAAGATAATTTTTCATCTTCTTTTTCATATTCTAACTGAGAATGAATTACTTTTAAAGGATTATTCGGTGAAATTTCAGCTAAACCCATTTCATCAAAATAAATCATATAAATGTAGTCTTTTATTTTAGGTAAATTTTCTATTTGTTGTTTTATTGAATTTATATCTTGTTGTTTTTCTATATTTCTATTATTTTTTTCATAAGGAAGTTTCTTAAATTCTTTCTTTAATTTTATTATTTTTTGCTTTAATTTATTATAATCAATTTCCATTCTAATTTTATTATTTTTTAACTTTGTTCTTCCATTATTAAAAACATTTAAAACTCCTTCTGAAGTACTTGTTAAAGAACCTTGATATGTTAATCTTGATATTTCAGGTAATTTTTTAAATTTTTCTGATAATGATTTTTTTCCTCTCATTGCTTTTTCTATTATTGATAAACTTAAGGATTTAGAATAGCCTGGTTTACCACATAAAAATAAAGGAATTTTATTATTAATACATATAAATAAAGCAAATAAATTTTCAAGTAATGCTCTATTCTTTGCAATTCCTTTTTCTATTTTTATTTCATTTATTAAATTTCTAACTATGTGTCTACAAAAAATTTCAAAATTTATTATTTTAAAATCTTCAGACATTTTTTCATTCAATTTTTCTCTTAATTCATTGGTTTCTAATCTTAAAAAATAACATATGTAAATCCCTAAAATCGAAGCAAAAATATATTCATCTATTTCATTTATTATTTTTTCTATTTCTATTTTTTTTTCTTCATTATTAGAATTTATATTCTTTTCTTTTTCTTTTATTAAGAATTCATCTATTAAATTGTTTATTTTTATTTCTAAAAAATTCTCCATTTTCATTTTATAAAACCATTCAAAAAAATGAACAAATCGATTAACATCTCTTAAACTAACAGAAGAAACTCCTTTTTTTTCCCTGACAAAATTTTGAGCATTAATAATTGGTTTAGAAATTATTTCTTTTAATTTATTAACCTTAATTTTTAATTGTTCCACATTTAAAACTTTAATATTTTTATCATGATTAATTAAATTATTTAATGACTTTTCAAGCATATTTTCAATATATTTTTTTTCATTTTCATCTTTCAAATGTCCAAAATAAAACACAAAATTTAATAAAGAATAAGGAAGTGGATTAACACTATAAGCTAATTTTTTAATATTATTATAATCTAAATATTTATTAGGATTTAAACCAGGTTGAAATTTATTATTATCATCTGTTTTTTTATAAGGATTACAAGCTGCAATAAAAGAAACATTTTTTTTTATTGATTTTCCTAAAATAGTCTTTTTAATCATCATTTCTGAAAATAAACCTAATGAATTACTAGTATTAACTTCATCTAAAAAGACCCAAATATTTTTTATTTTTTTATAATTCTTTTTAAATATATTTTCCTCATCTTCTAATAAATTATTCTCTTTAACAAAGTTAAAAATTTTATTATTATCAATTCCAGCATGAATATTAAAAATAATCATTTCTGCTTTTTTTAAATTAGCTAAAGCTTTAATTAAACTTGTTTTTCCACATCCAGTTTCTCCCATAATAACTAAAGGAATATTAGCATTCATCCTTAAATTAATCATAATCATTTTAATAAAATTATCATGAGTAAAAACATAATCTTCATTTAATTCATCGATATATCTTGGTTGTTCATCATCTTCATTTTCTAAATTATTTGATACCATTTTTATTATTTCTCTTATATATTCTTCTTGAGTTAATTCTTCATAATTTTTTATTGGAATTATTCTATTTTCATTTTTACTTTCTTCTAATGAATTTGGATTTATTGTGTTTAAGATATTTAATAAATTATATCTTTCTGATATTGTCATTTTTTCACTTTTTTTTTCTATATTTTTTTCTTTTAATTCTAATTCATTTTTATATTTTTGATTTGCTAAACGAGATATTATTGTTAAACTATCTTCATTTTCATTTAATATTATTAAATCATTATCTTTTAATATTTCATTAAATGATATTACTTCTTCAGCTAAAATATCATTTTCTTTTTTATTTTCAATTATTTTTTCTTCTTTTATTTCTTTATTATCTTTTTTTTCTTCTTTTAATTTTTTCTTTTCTTTGTTTAATAATTCAATGGCTTCATTTTGTTTTTTTAATATAGAATGAAAAGCACTTTTTCCACAAATATTTGAATTATTTTTTAAGGATTCTATTATAAAAGGACGAAATTGAATTAATATTTCTTTAGGACATACATTTAATTTTATCATATTCTTTATATTATTTGTATAATAAGTTTTTTGATTACTAAAAATTTTTAATTGACTACAAAATAAATTTATAAATGAATTAATTTGGTAAAAACTATCTAAACTGAATTCTTCATTTTGAAAATTCAAATATTCTTTTTCATTTATGTTTTCATTATTAATGTTTTCCATTAAATTACTTTCTTGAATAAAATATTCTAAAAGTAAATTTCTACATTCATTTTCAGGAATTGATTTAATAAGTGTTGTTTCTAATAATATTTTTTTATAAATTTCACTATTTCCATAATCTTGAAAATCTTTTTTTAAATAATTTATATATTCAGGAGTAACTTTTGTATTTTTTAAAACTTCTAAATTAATTCCTTTTCCTTTTAAATGGTCAAAAACAAAAATATTAATATCATTTAATTTATTATTTTTAAGTAAAAATAAATAATTACATGCAATTTGAATATTTGAATCTAAATTATTTGGAATTTCAGTGTAATTACATATTAAATCAGTTTTATTTGTTATATTTTTTTTAAATATAATAAAATTACCATCAAATTCAATTTTTTTTTTCATTTCTTCTTTAGGAACATAAATTTCATTTTCAATAAAAAATAATGAATTTTCGTTCATAAATTTATCATATTTTTCTTTATTGTTTAAAATTTTAAGTTTTATTATTTTATTACTTAATTCATAAGATTTATATTTTTTTTCTTTTTCACTTTTTTCAATATTCCTCTTTTCAATTTCTTTATTTTTTAATTCTATCAATTTCATATCTTCTTTAGAATAAATAAGAAATTTTTCAACGGAAACTTTGTAAATTCCTTTTTGATGAAAGTAATTTAAAATAGGATATTTAATAAAACTACTATTTAAACTTGTTGGAATTTCAATTTTAATTTTAATATCTTCATTTTTATAAAAGCATAAACTTCCATTAAAAGAATAATAATTCATAATAAGAAAAGAAAATAAAAAATCATTTATTAATTCTTTAATTTCATCACTTCCACTTTCTAATATATCAATATGTAAACCAAGATTCTTTTTTTTTAAAGCAAATTTTAATCTTTTTAGAAGTTCTTCTAAATTTAAATCCCCTCCAATTGGAAAATAAATATAATTTTTATTTTCTTTACATAAAGTATTTTTTATATATTTTGATTTTCCAACTCCAGGTTTAAAAGAATATATAACTTCAATTAAATTAGATTTTATTTCTTGATTAATTTTTAAAGTATTTTTTAATTCACTTATATCTAATTTTTCTCTTCCATTTAATTCTCTTATTTGTTCATTTAAATCTGATTCTTTCTTATTAATAAATAATAATAAAGAATTCATTTTCTTTTCAATTTTATTGTATAACTCCTTAATTAAGTAAATTAAATATTTTGCTTTTTCAATGTTTAATTTATCTGAATTAATAATAATATATAATCTATTATGTTTCTCATAGAAAACTCTATATAAAAAAGAACATATTTCTTCATTACTTATATTTTCATTACAAATTAAAATATTATGTGCTATTGGTAAATTATTAGTTAATATTTTAAAGCATTTTAAAGCTTCAATTTCAGGATTTTTTGAAGGAAAAGGATAAGGAAAAAATCCTTTTTTTTCTCTTCCTTCTTCTTTTAATTTTATTTCTGAATTTTCCATTAATTTATCTATATTTTCTATATTTTTTGTTATAGAATTTATATAGTCTTTTACTATTTCATATATATCTAATGATATATTTTTTTCTTTTATTAATTTATCATATTCTATATTTATTCTTTCTATTTTATTATTTGTTATGTATTTATTTAGAAATTTTATTTCTTCTTCAATGTCTTTTTCTTCTAAATTGCTTTTTTTATCTTCTTTATTAATGTTATTTTTTACATATTTAAAAATTGTATTAAATTGTGTTCCATATATTAATCTAATAATTGGGTTATTTTCATAACATTCTTTTTCTTTTTTAATTTGTTCTTCTTCAATGTCTTCTAAATAATTGATTAATTCTTTTATACTTTTAGGTTTATTTTCTTTACTTTTAACAATTAATATTTTATTTTTAGATTTAATAAACCAACTTTCATTAATTAATAAATTTAATTTATTTTTTTTTTCTTCTTTTTTAGATAATTCTTCTTTTTCTTCTCTTGATAAATTTATTTGTAAATGAAAATACCTTTCTTCATCAATTCCCCTATTCATTATATTTCTTAATTTTAATAATATTTTTTCTACATCTTCAATAATTCTTATCACATTTTTTTTTATTTCTGTTTTTTCAATTGATTCTTCTTTTTTAATTAAAAGAAGAATATCTTTTAATTGTTTTATTTCAAAAAAAGAATCTTTAATTTGTAAATTAGGATTAATAATATATTCTCTTTCAAATAATTCCTCTTTTTCTTTTTTATTATAATCTAAGGTTTTATTATTTAATTTTTCTTTTTCAATAATTTTATCAGAAATAACAAAACATTTATATCCTTTTTTTTGTTTAAAAATTATATCAAAAATTCCGCTTTTTGAAATTGAATCAAATTTGCTTTCTGCATAAACATTTTTATCTAATTTTTTATTATAAATTTCAATTAAATCTAAAATTTTATTTGAGATATTTTTTATTTGGTTAATTACTTTAGAAATATCATTTTTATTTTTATAATTATTAGTAATAAAAGAAGATAAATCTTTAAAAAAATTTTCACAGTTTGTTTTTTCTTTTAATTCATCTTTTAATTTAATTAAATCTGCTAATTGATTTATATCTTCATCAGTTATTATTTGACTTAAAGATGGATCAATTAATTCTTTTAAATTTCTTATATCATCTTCGCTTTTTTCTTTTATAAAATTTATTACTTGTTCATTTTTAAAAAATTCATTTAATAAAATTTCATAATTTTGTTTTTGAGTAAATAAATTTTTATCCCATTTAAAAATTATATTTTTAATTTTTAAAAAATGTTTTTGTATATTTTTCTCCATTAAATACTTGTTTAATTCTTCACATTCTTCAAGAAAAATTTTATTATTTCCAAAAACACGAAAAAATTTTTCTAAAGTTCTCATTAAATCTCTTAACTCATATTTTCGATGAAATAAAAAAATTTTTTCAATAGTATCTTCATTAATTTTATTATAAAGTTCTTCACTACTTTTTTCATTATCTTCAGCTTCTAAAATGGTAATAACTTTTAAACACTCTTTTAATTCATCATAATTTTTAAAAGAAGAAGAAATTAATTCTAATAATTCTTCATTTTTTTCTAAAGTCATTAAGTTATCATTAAATATAATTTCCAAAAATTGATTATACATTAATATTGTCTCTGAAAGTGCTTCATCATTTCTTAATTTATCTTTTTTGTTTTTAAAGATTGTCATAAATATTTTCGATTTTTTATAAGAATTTATTATATTTCCTATTTCTTTTAAAGTTTCATAAGTTATTGCTTTTTTTAATATTTTTTGATATTCATTTAATTTTACTTTTGATAGTTCTTCTTGTAATGTTTTATATATTTTTATTCTTTCATCATTTATATAAAACTCTTTTAAGTAATTATATATTTTGTTTATATTTGATTTAGTTTGCTTTTTTTCTTTTATATATTTTATTAAATCATTTTTTATGTTATTTAAATTTATTTGTTCTTCTTTTTTATAATAAATTAGTTTTAATCTTGAATTTAATAATTCTTCATTTTCTTCTTTTAATTTAATTATATTTTCTCCTAAATGATTTGATATTTTTCTTTCATTTATTATTTCTTTTATTTCTTTTATTTTTTTTATAATTTCTTTTCCATATCCTTCTTTAATAATATTAATATTATTTTCTAAGTCTTCTATTTCAATAAATTTTTTTAAAATTGTTAAGGATATTTTTTCTTCACTTATAAAAAAATCATTTTCATTTGGAGTTTCAATTTTTTTACTTTGAAAGATTAACTTTTGATATTTTGGATTTGATATTTTTTCCATTATTAAATTCATTTTATTACTTTTCATACATTTTTCTATTAAATAATTTATTATTTGATTATTCACTTTTTTATCTTTAATTATTTCTTCTTCTAAAAGTTTTAAATAAATTTCAATAAGATAATTATTAGATAATTTTTCTTCTAAAATTTTTATAATTTGATTCATGTCTAATGAATTAATATTACTATAAAATTTAATTATATTTATTAAACAATCAAAATCTTCTTCTTTATATTGTTTAATAATTGTTATAAAACTTGAAATATTTGATTCTATAAAAAGTTTAAAAGAATTAAATTCTTCTTTATTTTCTTTGTAATAATTAAAATCAAGAAGTTTTAAAATTTTTTCCATATTTTTAAGGTTTGAAGGACTTAAAATAAAAAAAGATTGAAATTGAGAAAAAGATATATAATCATAAAGATCTTTTAAATTTAATTTTTTAAATTGATTAATAAAGTTATCATCGATTTCTTCTTGATCAATATTTTTAAATAAATTAAAATAATTTATTTTTCCTTTTAAAAAATCAATATTTTTACATAAATTATTTTCGATATAATCACATAAACTCATATTTGAAATATTTAAATTTGTAAAAGTTTCATTAATGCAAATATTAATTGAATTTATTAAATCATCTGAATTTTTAAAAACATTTTTTAATTGAATTAACTTTGATATACATCTTTTACTTTGAAAAAAAAATTTATATTGATTCCATATTTTATTTAATGCTTTATTATTTTCTAATTCTGGATAATTTTTAATTATATTTTTATAATCATTAATTATTTTTTCAATATTATCTTCTTTTGATATATTATATTCATCTTTCATTTCAATTTGAATTTTTTTTTTACTCAATTTAACACATTCATTAAGTAAAAATATATAATTTTCAAAATAATTACATTTTTTCAACATATGATTTATTTTTTCAAAGTTTTTTTCCTTTAATAGTTTTTCTTTTATAAATATATTTTCAAGTGTTTTATTCTTTGTAAACACTTTTTTATTTTTTTTATCAAATTTTAAAGAATAATAATTCATGAATTTATTAAAATCTAAACAAATATATAAATAAATCATCATAATTACTATTCCTTTTTCCTTTAAATTATTATCAGATTTAAATTTAGACATATTATATTTTTCAGCTTGATATTCTTTAATTAATTTAAGATATCTTTCTTTATTATTAAATAATTCAACTTTATTTATTATTTGATTTTTGTTTTTAGGAATTGAAGAAAAAAGAGTTGAAACTATTTTATTATTTACAGCTTTATAATAATCAATAAGTTCTAAAATTAAAATAAAATCAGTTGTTTCTAAATTTATTCCTTTTAAACAATTATCATATAATAATTTTTTTAATTCTATTGAAGAAGGTGAAATAATATCAATGAATTGTTTATAAATTTTAAATTGCTCATAATCTGATAATTCTATTTCTGAATAATTTAATAATTTAATATTAAAAAGAAAATTAGACTTTATTATTTCTTTTATTTGTTTATTTTTATTTATTATTTCTAAAATGTTTGTGTCTGAATTTTTCTGAAAATAAAAAACTATTGTTGAATCTTCCTTATCTAAATTATCTTTTCCTATTATTTCATATTTTAAATCTGTTATTTGGTTATTTCCCCATTTAAATTTTAATTCTTCTTTTTTAAATAATTTTTTATATTTAATTCCATAATAAATGAAATTTGAAGGATTCTCAATTATGGACATTAAAATTAAGATTTTATATATTTAATTATGTAAATTACTTATATTTGATTAAAATTGTAAAAAACAAAAGAAATAAATAAATAATTTGTTAAAAGGATTGGGGATTGGGGATTGGGGATTGGGGATTGGGGATTGGGCCCAATCCCCAATCCCCAAACCCCAATCCCCAATCCCCTTTTTATCCTTTTTACCAAATATTTTATTTTTTTTTTTTTTTTTTTTAATTTTTAGATTGTTTATTATTTAATTTTTTTACTGGGGGATTGGGGTTGGGGGATTGGGGATTGGGGATTGGGGATTGGGCCCAATCCCCAAT
>JAEEGL012367605.1_pt1 | contig 14153 bp, 12 predicted proteins | sample 9134231 | NCBI WGS metagenome assembly JAEEGL01 (sample SAMN16246548, study PRJNA631951) | gut metagenome | biome: gut microbiome; feature: rumen; material: fiber-attached | host: Bos | place: Iran: Karaj | collected 2018-10 | reverse complement strand
GGTCCTGTGCTCCAGAGCGGACGGAAGGTATGTAAGCTACAAGCTCAGCGAGCTGCTTCCGCATACGTTTGATTACTGAAGAACACTCCCGCCAAGTGCCGGAAAGGCAGTGAAGAGGAACAGGAGCTTCGCTTCTCTATACATAAAAAACCCGGCTCTCTGATTCAGAGATGCCGGGATCAATTATATTATAATCAGTTAACAATGTTTTTGCAGGGCTTGTTTTCCAGAACATCAAGAGCGTTTTCAAGGGCTATCTCCATCATTTTCTCGTTTGCTTCATATGTGTCTGCACCGATATGAGAGGTAATAATAACATTCTCATGATGTATCAGCGGCATGTCTCCCGGCGGCTCCGGCTCAATCACGTCTCCTGCGTAAAATCCCACTTTCCCTGAGCACAAGGCATCATAAAGTGCGGTATGGTCAACTACCGCTCCTCGCGCGTCATTTACAAGAACAACGCCATCTTTCATCTTAGCTATACGCTCTCTATTGATAAAGTTCCTGGTGCTGTCATTTAGAGGAAAGAGTAGGAAAATAATGTCGCTTCTGGCCAGAAGCTGGTCAAGAGGAACAGGACTGACCCCGTTTTCTTCACAGAACGCATAATCCATGTAAGGATCGTAAGCCAGTATATTCATATTAAAGCCCTTGGCACGAGGAACAACACATTTTCCGATAGCACCTAGCCCAATGATCCCTATTGTTTTACCGCTTAGCGCAAAGCCCTTTCTGCGGGCTTTCCATATTCCGTTTCGAACGTCACAAACATTATTGCATATATCGCGTACAGCGCATATCATAAGCCCGATCACATAGTCAGCGACAGATTCTGCATTGGAACCGGGAGCGTTGCAAACAGCGATTCCCCGCCTCCGGGCGGCCTGTATGTCGACCCGATCATATCCGACTGCCGGTCTGGAAATTACTTTAAGTGAATCCGGTAGTTTGCTAATTAAAGGTTCCCTGATAAAATCCGTGCCGCTGATCAATGCGTCTGCTCCCTGAACGAATTCAAGAAGCTCGTCTGACGACAGAAACGGCTTTTTGCTCAATTCAACCTCAGCTGAGTTTACAGCACGCAGCCAGGTCGGATGGTCCTCAGGCAGTTTTGCATAATGACAGGTAATGGCTATCTTCAAAAACGGGCCTCCTTTTCAGCCAAGAGATTGTAAACAGTCAATTCAATTGAATAATTGCAGTGGATCATTCAAAAAATGGGACTTCAGTCTGTTTTTGGGTCAGCGCGGAGACAACAACTATCACTGCCAAAGATACAAGGCTTCCTGCTATACTTTCGCTTATTCCTGCTGGGGAGTGCAATACTTTGCTCCAAAAAATTGAAAAGACCAGACCACTGAGCATAGCAGCGTTCATTCCCTGTCGGGTTACTTTCTTTGAAAACAGTGCGGCCAAAGCAGGCACAGCAACTCCTGCCGCGAACTGTGTCATGGAAAGCATCATTGCTTCAAAAATATTAGTCCTGGACAAGGCAAAGAGAACCGCAAACGCGCCAACGAGTATAACGCTGATTCGGCTGATCCGGATCAGCTTTTTGGAATCTTTTGTGCCGCTCAGACAGCCGTAAATATCCGTAGCAACAGTTTGAGCTGAAAGAATCAGATAGCTGTCCGTGGTAGACATGATTACGGCAACAATTGCTGCTACAGTAATTGCGTATACTACTGCAGGAAAACGCTTTTCCACCATAAGAAGCAGCAGCATTTCAGATTCATCAGAACTCACTCCGGGAAATACAACGGCAGCACAAATTCCGATAAGTATGACAGCAAACGAATAGTAGATTATCAGCAGATTTCCACCGAAAGCTCCCCTGCTTGCCGATTTGTTGGATTTGGCTGAGAAGGCTCTCTGCCAATACGGCGGGCCTGCGACGAAATACAGAAAAGATGTAATTGTATAACCGAACATAGTGGCACTCGGTTTAAGCGTGAAATAAGAGGGATCCAATTGGGTACGGACTTCACTCCACCCACCTGCCATGTTGAGAGCTCCGAATGGCACGACAACGCCAATAACAATAAGAAGAATCAGCCCTTGCAGCACATCTGTATAAGCCACTCCATACATTCCCGACAGCACTGTATAAATAACAATAACAATCATACCTATGATCAGTGCCTGCTCATAAGAGATACCATAAGGGTTCAGGATGTATTTAAGAACCTTTGAGAAGGCGATAAGTTGTGTACCGGTAGTACCTATAAGCGTCCAGGCTATTACGATTGCCGCGATAACAGAAGTTGATTTTCCGAACCGTTTAAGAAAAAGATCAGGAATAGAGCTTATATCATATTTTGCGCCAATTCGTCTGATCCTTCCCGCAAAGAAGGAAAAGATGAAAAAGGCGACAAAAGTGCCCAACGTCGGGGAAATGGCTGAAACACCTATATTGTATGCCTGTCCCGATTTGCCCAATGTGGCGGAAGCTCCGATCCAAGTGGCTGCGAATGTGAAAACAAGAACAAATGTTGGCAGAGAACGTCCGGAAAGATAGTAACCTTCCGTGCTCCTTGCGCGTTTTGAAAAAAAGATACCTATGATCAGCATGATGATCATATAAAGGCCCATAATAAGCAATACTAGATTCATGGAGTCTCCTTATTGATTCAGAAACACGCATATCCGCGCTGTTTGGGCGTGGATATGCCTGTTTCAAGTGTGTTTTAGAGAGTAACCGTTTAGCGGGAAAGACTGCCGATCAAACTGAATCGAGATATTCCCGCATACCCTCTCCGAGCAATTTTACACCAATATGGATTTCTTCAATACTGGGCACAGAAAAATTCAATCTCAACGCAGGTATGTCTTCGCCTGCGGCATGATAGGCAGATCCGGGGATGGTAGTCAGTTTCTTTTTCTCGAGCAGATACGTCCCAAGCCCATTGCCGGAAACTCCTGCCGGGAGATAGATCCAAAGGAACAGCCCGCCCTCGGGATGAGAAAAATGCGCCATGCTGCCTATTTCTTTTTCCAGGCATTCAAGCATTACATCCCTCTTTTTGCGATACAGATCACAGCATTGGGCAATGTGTTCATCCAGATCATATTTGCTCAAATATCTGAAAGCCATTTGCTGGGCGAACGGATTTGAACTGAGATCCTGTTGCTGTTTTCCCAATGTAAGTTTGGCGAGCAGTTCACGGCTGGCAATGGCGAAGCCGATGCGAAGTCCCGGTGCCATAATTTTTGAAAGGGAACCGGCGAAGAGGACATGGCCGTCGGTGTCCAAAGTTTTGATTGCCGGAATATAATCGCCGGAATAGCGCAGCTCGAAATATGGACTGTCCTCGAATATGATCTTGTCGTAAGCGACCGCGATATCATATATCTCTTTTCGCCGCTCCATAGGGATGGAGATCCCCATCGGATTCTGGAACGTAGGTATCAGGTATATGAATTTAGCTTTCTTTTCGGTTTTCAAAACTTTTTCCAGTTCTTCAGGGATCATGCCGGAATCGTCCATCGGAACGCCGACAAGTTTTGCCCCGTATGCCCGGAAAGCAGTCATCGCTCCTGAATAACTGTGTTCATCTACAACGACAACATCACCCTCGTTCAAAAGAGCTTTTGCCGTAAGATCCAGAATTTGTTGTGCGCCGGTAAAAATCTGCAGCTCATCTGCCTCACGGGAGCCGAAATGATAGTGATCTATGTAACGCTTGCGAAGCACTTCCCTGAGCTCCGGATCACCTTCCGTGATACCGTATGCATTGACACGGTTGCCACGCTCAAGATATATTGCCGGTGCAAGCTCGGCCATCTCACGGTTGGGAAATGTATCTGCTGAAGGGGCCCCGCTTGCAAACGAAATATATCCGGGTTTCCCTATAACCTTATACATTTCCCTCGCAATCGAGGGCTTGATTCCGTTCAGACGACTTGCAAACTCAAGCATTACTTCCTGCCTCTGCTTTTTCTGCGTTCTTTTTGGCGATCCTGTTGATAAGGAATGCAACGGCAATCGCAAGTGCTGCAAAGACGATCATGTAAACAAAGATGTACTTGTATCCTGCTGCACCGGGATATTTGTCCAGCTTATCGCCGATAAGCAGATTCATGAAGGTGTCAGGCAGGTATCCTATAACCGAGATGATACCGGTTGCGGTAGCAGTCATAGCTACAGGAACGCCCGCTTCACCCATGGTCGCATAGTATACGCCTCTGAGGGAATACATTGCGGCGGCAAAAGCCAGAACTACAATTATGCAGAGAACAACATAGCTGGGCTGACCGGGGATAATAAGCAGAACTATTGTAAGCACTATCTCTATCAGCAGCAAAACAATGCAGGAGCGGGAATAGGAAGAGGCATGGTCTGTGATCTTACCCACAATAGGGGCAGCAAAGAGCCCTATACCGTAACTGCGAATCGTTGCGACAACACCCGCCATAACAGCAGTCATGCCCATAACATTGTTCAGATAACCTGTTGTGAATTCTGAAGCTACCTGCACGGAATATGCAAAGCAGACCAGCAGCGATACGAGCCAGACCGCGGGAACCTTGAGCACTGCCAGATAATCCTTAAATGTGGCATGCTTACCCTCTTCATTACCGGTGCCGGAAGGTATTACAAACCAAAGTGCGATGGCCATTAATGCATATACTACGGCGTAGAGCCAAAGCACGCCTGACAGGGGATGAGCTGCCATATTGGCCTGCATTCTGGCCATAATGCCGAGAGCAACAAAGTTGATTATCAGCGAAGCTGCCGCTCTGATGCCTTCGCTGTAGCCGAAGACAGAGCCCTGCTCTTTTGCAGAGCCGAACATACGGACTGCTTTAACAAAAGCGCACCAGAAAATAACATTGACAACTGCATACAGGAACTGAATTATGCGCAGAACGCCCAGACTCGGGATCGTTGCATAGACAGCTGTCAGAATTGCTTCACCAAGCAGAGAGAAGGTGAGCATCTTACGGTTGTCAAAACGGTCGACCAGGATACCGCCGGGAATATACAGAATAGTTTTTGAAAGAGAATAAACGCTCATGAGACCGGCGATTTCAAGGTTCGTCAGATTAAAAGTTTCCTGCATCGGCGTATAAAATACGCTCTTCAGATAAGGGGCACGGTAAATAATACCGGCAGACAGGGTCAGGATTATAAATCCTATCCATTTACTCCATGTGCTTTTCTTCATTTTTCTCTCCTTTTTTTCTCCTTTTTACATACGGTTTATGCTTCTTTCCTTCGGATGATCAATGCGTCTGCTATATCTACCCCCTCTCCTTTGTTATGTATGAATACAGGGTTTAAATCCAGTTCAAGAAGATCGTTCTTATGCTTAACGGCAAAATCCGAGATCTGAACGATCAGATCGGTCAAAGCTTCAACATCAGCCTGCTCAGAGCCGCGATATCCGCAAAGCAGCTTGTATGATTTGAGCCCGCGGAGCATTTCTGATGCTTCATACCTGTTGACCGGTGCCGGATAAATCTGGATATCCTTGAACACTTCAACAAATACGCCGCCCATTCCAACCATTATCATCGGGCCAAACTGGGGATCCGTATTTACACCGATGATGAATTCCGTCCCCGCAGGCAGCATTTCCTGGATCTGAACACCCTTCAGTTCAGCTTCGGGGCAGTTCGTGCGGGCGTTCTCCAACACTTCATAACAGGCAGCTGTCAGCTCCTCAGGATTCTTCAGGTTCAAACGGACTCCGCCGATATCGCTTTTGTGAAGAATATCCGGAGATTCGATTTTTACGACCGCAGGATAACTGATCTTTTCCGCTGCTTTGCATATCTCTTCCCGGGTCGAAGCCAGTATAGTCGCCGGGACTTTGACGCCTCCCTCTTTCAGCACCTGCTTGCTTGAGTGTTCGCCAAGAACCTCCTTATCGCCACCTTGCATCTCGGGAATCGCCAAAGACAGACTGCGGTCCTCCCAGTTGTACTCTCTGAACTCATTCAGATATCGTAAAAGCTTGAAGCCCTCGCCGGCAGCGGGGAAAAGAGGTATCCCCGCGTCCTCCAGACGCTTGCGTATTACTTCATCGCGGGAGGAATTGAAGAAGTTTATGAGACCTATCGGCTTTTTCTGTTTGGAGGCTGCGTTTACCATCCCTTCAGACATCGTATAGATCGCGTCGCTCGTTTCTTGCTTTGGCAAGACTGTTTGACCGCAAAGAACCATACCGATATTGGGGTCATCCATGATGGTTTCGATAACCTCGCTGTATTTCGCTTTATCACGGGTTAGAGTCGCTGTCATATCAAGAGGATTGGCTGGGGTAGCATAGTCCGGCAGCAGGCGCTTGAGGTGCTCCGTAGTTTCAGGAGCAAAATCCGGATATTTGATTCCCATAGCCGCTCCCATATCTGCACAAACACCTGTTTCACCGCCGGAAAGACACATCGCCGCAAAGCCGCTGCATGTCGGTAATTGAGAAATAACACTCAGTATGTGGCACATCTGCACGAGCTCTTCTATATCATCAACACGAATCACTCCAAACTTTTTGCAGACAGCGTCAAATGCCTTGTCCGAACCTGAGAGGCTTCCCGTGTGCGAAGCAGCTACTCTGCTTCCCTTCTCGCTCCTTCCAACCTTGAGAATTACTATCGGTTTCCTTTTACATGCAGCCTGGGCCAGAACATGCTCAAATTTCTTGGGATTCTTGATTCCTTCCATATAGAGCCCGATCACTTTTGTGTGCTCATCATCGATCAGGAATTCAATATAATCTTCAATAAGCAGACATGTACTGTTGCCGCTGGAGATCAGGTAAGAAAAGCCCATATACTCCACTTGGGACATGTTCAGACAGATCTTGCCGGACTGGGAAATAATTGCTATGCCTCCTGAACGCGCAGAAGTGAAAAGCATTCCGAAGGGATAGACTCTGTTTGTGCAATTCATAAATCCGGCACAATTTGCTCCCATTATTGCCATATCCAGTTTTACCGATAGATTACGCAATTCCTCTTCTGCAGCTTTGTCCCCGGTTTCGCCGTAACCGCTGGCATACACGATTGCAGCCTTGCATCCGCAGGCGGCAGCGTCTTCAAGCGTTTTGGCCACAAGGTTTTTGTTGACGATTATCACGCACAGATCCACCTGCTCCGGAACTTGGAAGATATCCGGATAACAGCGTCTCCCAAGAACATATTCATGCTTCGGATGTACGAAATAAATATGTTCCGTATCGTGTGATTTAAGCAGATTCGTGCATGTAGACAAACCGAACCCGGGCCTTTCGCTGGCACCGATTACCGCAATGCTTTGGGGATTCAGGAGCTTATTGAGATCCATTATTCGATTTCCTTTCTGGCCAGATCATACCCCTCATTAAACACGGCAATATTTTTGTCATTGTTCTTTCCGTATTTGTAGAAATACGTTTCGATCCCGCTGATCATTGTTTCGCGCGGCATAATATCGCTGGCGCCAACAGCAGCGCCTACAGCGACGATATTTGCACCACGTTCGTTTTCGTGCTTCATGCTGATTTCCAGCATCGGAATGGCAATTATCTTTACCTGTTCCACATCCGGGAACTCGCGAACAACGGAGCTGTTGACAATAATCACACCGGTATTCTTTTTTACCATTCCGGCAAATTTATCAAATGAAGGTCTGTTCATCGCGACAAGCACATCAATATGTTTGGCAAAAGGGGAGGGGATCTCCTCATCTCCGATCTTGACTACACAGTTTGCCGTACCGCCGCGCATTTCCGAGCCATAAGAAGGAATCCAGGAAACCTCCATGTCATTAATGGCTGCCGTATTTGCAAGCACCATACCGGCAGTTAAAACACCCTGGCCACCAAAACCTGCAAAGACATATTCCTTTATCACTTTTGATGCTCTCCTTTCACGAACTCGCCCAACGGATATACTTCCAGCACCTCATTTGCAATACGTTCCACTGCCTGATCCGGCGTCATGTGCCAGTTCGTCGGGCAGGGAGAGATCACTTCAACGCATGTAAATCCTTCTCCGCGCATCTGCAATTCAAAAGCTGTACGGATATACTGCTTTGTTTTTAATATATTGGCTGCGTCATGAACCGAACCGCGTGCCAGATAAGCGGTATTGAATTGACTGAGCAGTTTCATGATATTGACGGGATCGCCGTTGATCTCCGAATTGCGTCCCTTCTCGGATGTCGCTGTTCTCTGCCCGACAAGCGTCGTCGGAGACATTTGACCGCCGGTCATTCCGAAGACCCCGTTGTTGACTATGATCTGAGTAATTTTTTCATCCCGCTGGGCGGAGTAGAGCGTTTCCGCAATTCCGATCGAGATTGCGTCACCATCGCCCTGATAGGTAAATACCAGATTGCCGGGCCTGGTACGTTTTATTCCGGCTGCAGCCGCTGTTGCACGTCCGTGGGCACTCTGCATAAGATCAACAGCCAGGGTACGGTTGACAAGGCACGAACATCCTACCGCAAGAACTCCGATAGTGCGGTCGGAAAGATCCATTTCATCGAGAACTTCCGCGATCAGGCGAATGACTATTCCGTGACCGCATCCCGGACAGAAAGAGTTTGCTGCAAAAATAGTATCAGGTATCTGTTTCGTAATCGCCATTTCAGAACACCTCCTCGATCTTGCCTGCCAGAATGTCTTTGATCAGAGCAACCAGATCCTCGCTGTCAGCGACCTTGCGGCCCGTAGGATCCGAATAAACTTTTGTTCCGCCGGCATGCAGCGCGACGTCTTCCACCATCTGGCCGCAGGCATTCATTTCCACACTCAGATATCCTTTGATCCTGCCGTTGAATTTCGTCATGGCCTTTTCAGGGAACGGCCACAGTGTTATCGGTCTCAGAAGACCTGCTTTTATGCCTTCCCCGCGAGCAAGGCGAACTGCTTCTTTGCAGACCCTGGAACTTATCCCGTAGGCTACCATCAGCAATTCGGCATCTTCCGTTTCAACTTCTTCCCACTCCTGAAGCTCGTCATGCATCTTTGCATACCTGGCGCGGATATGCGGATCATAGTCATCAAAAGCGTAATCGTAATAGATCACATCCGTCATCTTTCTTCCGGTGGGATGACGGGCATCACGCCCTTTCAGGGTCCAGTCAAACTTGTTGATATCGTGCTCGATAGGATCCGGCAGTTCAACAGAACCCATCATTTGCCCGATTGCCGCGTCGGACAGGATAATGACCGGAGTCCTGTATGCTTCCGCGGTATCAAACGCTTTGAAAACAAAATCAGCATTTTCCTGAACTGAAGCAGGAGCATATACCGGGACCTTGTAACCTCCGTGCCCGCCTCCCTTAGTGACCTGAAAATAATCTGCCTGCCCGAGAACCACATTGCCCAGGCCGATACCGTAGCGCATAACGTCCACGATCACAGCCGGCACTTCCATGGAACTCAGATATGATATTCCTTCCTGCTTAAGCGAGAATCCCGGCCCTGAAGAGCTTGTCATCGCTCTTGCTCCGGCAGCAGCTGCGCCGATAACCATATTGATTCCCGCAAGTTCTGATTCTGTCTGGACAAAAGTACCCCCTGCCTCGGCCATATGAGATGAGAGATATTCCAGGATCTCTGTCTGGGGTGTGATCGGATAGCCTGCAAACAGACGGCATCCTGCGCGAATTGCACCCTCCGCCAAAGCATAATTACCCTTCATCAGCTTTTTCATTATCAGCTCTCCCTTCAGTCTTCAATAGAAAACACATAGTCCGGGCAAACCGTATAACACATACCGCAGCCGACACATTTGTCTCTGTCGACCGTAACGATCCGATAGCCCTTGGCATTAACTTCATTGTTAAAAGCAAGCGCTTCAAATCTGCAGTTCCTTATACAGTTGCCGCATCCTTTGCAGTTTTCCGTTTTTAATTCGATTTTACTCATCAGCATCCCTCACATTCCTTAATTTTTATAGTATTGAATACGAAAACTGTTGCCCGATGAATTGCGCCGAAAGGTATCTCGCAGAGGATTATGAAGACGTTTTAAACAAAAAACTGTCTACATAAAATATTGCTGTGTCTACAATCTGGGATATAAAAAAGCTTTCATTTCACTTCTTGTACTACTATCCAAAAATAAAATAATAATATTGCACAATTTTGTCAAGAGAAGTGACGCTTTTTTTGGAGACATAGCAAAATATAATATGGATGTCTACGTTTTTTGAAAAAACTTGCATTTGTCTACATATTTGTGATATGATGTCTACACCATCAGACTTTCTGTGTATTTAAAGGGGAATCAGCCTATGATAAGCAGGAAAAGCAAACCCGTCGACTATTATGTCCGACTGGTATATTCAAACAGTTTTACGCGGGAAAGCATGGAGATCTACCGTCAAAAGGCCAGAGATGCGGAAGAGTTTGTATGCATTGAACAGGATCAGCTTCCCGCAGGCCAGCATATGATAGAGTTTCTCTCTGCCACCAACCGGACGCTTCCGGGGATAGTTGCAGAAATGAAGAAATCGTTTGGTTTTGTTCTGGACAATACTTTCGATCATCATCTTGTTCCGGTCTATATCGAAAAGCTGTTTGACCTCTGCCTTGAAGTCAGAAAGATCCACCCGTGGTGGGCTGCCTCTCTTCCTCTGGGGCAGCTTTGGAAGAATATAAATGATTATTCATTTTACAGCATTCACCCCAGTCCGTATCTGATCGAGACCTATGATGAAGTGGACAGGCTTTTGAACGAGGAAACATGCTGGCGAACTGTAGTGGACAGTCTGCAGTCCGTCATCTCCCGGCTGGATGCTTACATCCACTGTCTGAAGTCCTTTGAAGATGCTTTGACCCTCTGCCTCGATAAAAGCACACTTGAACCATTGTCAGGACTCAGTACGCTTCAGCGGGCTTTTGTTTTCCAGTCTTTTTTTGATGACCTTCTTCTCAACTCGTCCAATGTTAAACTGACACTGCACCTGCAGGAAACCGGAAGTTCTCCTCTGGGTACGACCGTTACAAGAACACATCTGCACGGTTCGGATGAAAGCTATCTGCAGGCTACCGAGAACAAAAACATGGATTTTAATTCAATTTTTTACGGAAGCCAGGCAATTGGTGAGATACGGGATCTGGTCTCCATGGTCGAAGGTAAAAAGGTCGAAATGGGAGTTTCGATCATTCTTCAAAGCCCGGATGACATTTATATGGTGTGTTCGTATTCCTTTTTCCGCCTGCTCTGTTCAAATGTAAGGATCAAACGCTGCAGAAACTGCGGAGAGTATTTTGTGCCTCTGAACCGAAGTGACGAACAATACTGCTGCCGCATGCAAAAAAACGGTAAACGCTGCAGAGACCTCGACTACTCGGACAAGATAGACACAGACAAGCTTCTTTCAATTTACCGGACAGCGTATAAAACACATAACGCCCGGAAACAGCGTACCAAAAAAAACAATATCAACGCGGAAGAAAAGTTCAAATCATGGATAGTCTTTGCAAAACAATTGCTTGAGCATGCCAAAGCAGGAGAATTGAGCATAGAAGAGTATTCTGAATTGATCAGAAAATAGTATATCGTTTCCTCAGGATTTCATTTGAAAATAAGGGCATGACAGGCGGATTATTTACCTGTCATGCCTCAATGCTTTGCGGCGCAAGCGTTATGACACCATGACAGGTGAAGGCAAATACACCCCCCACCTGTCATGAAAATTATGTAAACTTCAGCCGGCACTATATCTCACTTTACCTGTCATCCTGTCATAAACTTTGTGATACCAAGGGTTTTGACCATGACAGGTGCTTTTTTTACCTGTCATAACTCTTCCGCCTGTCAGGCTTATTCAAGCTCTGCTTCATACTCTTTGTCGGTTTCGGAATTGTCTACCGCAGTGAATTCGAGATGTCTGTCCTTATAGTTTCTTCCGTAATTGTATTTTATACCGTAATCCAGCTGAAGCCTCGCAGTTTCTTCGTTTATTATCTTTGTGATCGTGGACCTCTTGGCTATAGATCCGATCTCTAGAGCCAGCTCGGTCGCGGTACCGATCCAGTGACCGTTATTAGCGGTGACGATCTCCGCGATCTTTGTCCGGATCAGCTCCTTCGGATCTTCGTCGGGATCGTCGCCCTCGCCCTCGAGCTGCCATTCGAGAGTATCGTCTTCGCGGCTGAGACGGAGCTTTTTGTCCGGAATATCTCTGCCCGTCATAAGTATCGACGCCTTCTGCGCCTGCCGGTCCGTTTTATACATGATATAGGCTCCGTCAGCTGCGCCGTTGAGACCCTGGGAGCCGCTGATGGTATTGAATTTGTCAGAAGAATCCTGTTTTCTCGTGTGGTGCACCAGGAGCATGCAGAGATTTTTACTGTCCGCGAAGGCCTTCAGAGCCCCGACCAGATCATAGTCATTTTCATAGCTGCTTTTCTTCGAACGGATCTTCTGAAGAGTATCAATGACGATGAGCTTTGTATCGGGGTGTTTTGAGACAAAGCGCTCCAAATCATCCAGAAGACCCTGGTCGATCGTTTTCGCGCTGACCTTGAAATACAGCCCCTCCGGCAGATCTTTTCCGTATATGGAGTTGTATCTGTACTGAAGTCTCTCCTCAGTATCCTCAAGCGCGAGGTACAGGACCGTACCGCGGTTGACTTTGTAGCCCCACATCGGCTCGCCGCTGCTCACGTGACAGGTGATCCCTGCCATGGCGAAGGATTTGCCGACCTTCGGGGCGCCCGCGAATATATACGTTCCGGGATACAGAAAACCTTCGATCAGAGGCTCCTTCGGCTTAAAGGCCTTTTTCTGCAGCTCCCTCGCGGAAATATATCCCTCATCGCCGGTATTTTCGGCTGCCGGAGGGAGGGTCCCGGCGGGCTCAAGTTCTTCCCACCAGAGCGTGCCCTCCTCCGAGGCATCAAACTCCGCTTTAGACTTTGTGATCATATCGAATATCGCCCGGATCTGCCGCGCCTCTTTTTCCGCCTGCTCCTCATGTGCTTTCTCAATATCCGCCTCGAGCGCCGTATACCGGAGATCGTCGAAAAACCGGATGCTCTCTTCAAGTTCTTCTCTGTTTCTCTTCATTTCAGTTCGTGAATCCTTCTTTATTTTTGATAATGTATTTCATGACTCCCTGGATGAACAGGGTGCCGTATTCCCCGGGGTAGATGTCCTCAAAATCCGGATTCTCGGGGTGGAGATAGGGAATGCCGTCCCCGTCGAACTTTAAAGTCTTCAGCGTGTTCTCCGAATCCAGGAGCGCGACGACAATGTCGCCCTCCCTCGGCTCTCTGTTTCTGTCGACTATGATAAGGTCTCCCGGCTCTATCCCCGCGTTTATCATGGAAAGGCCTCTCGCGAAGAGGGCGTAGTAGTTCCCGCGCCCGAATATCCTCGTCGGCAGGGGGATATATTCGTCATAGACGATGTCCTCGGTCTGGGGCTCTCCGCACTGTATGCTGCTGAGTATCGGAACAAAGCAGATGCCTGGAGAGGTGTTGGACATGCGTCTGGTCCTGAGCATCCCGTTGCTGTAATACAAAAGTCCCTTTCCGTTCATATCCACCAGATAGTTCTGGATGACGCTCTTGGATTTGCCGAGCGTTTCGGCTATCTCGCTTACGGAAGGCGCTCTGCCGTTCGCGAAATAAAAATCGTCTATGAGAGTGACAAGCTCTTCCATAAGTTCCGGATCTTTTTTCATAAAGAACCCTCCGTTCTTGATGAGCGTATGATAGGTCCGGAGCCGCGGAAAATCAAATTCCCGGGAAATAGTCATATACATACCGGTGTATACGAATGCCTGGATTCAAGCTCCCCGAGAGCCCCTTTCCTTTGCGGCGCAAAGGCCGCGTGAAAATTGAAAAATATGCCGTACAAATACATATGTGTGTACTTGTAAGATCCGGATACGCCTTTACAAAATATATCCCTCTTGGTATAATTATTTTACAAAAACCGGGAGGACCGCTGTATGGCAAATTCGGACGTTGTATGTTTTTCCAGGATAAAGGAGCTGCTCGAAAACGAGCTCGAACCCCTGAGCACGAAAGATATCAGGGAGAGGCTCGCCCTCGAGGGCATCTCGTGCGACAGACGGACCGTCTGGAAGTATCTCGATATCATTAATGACAGCTTCTGCCCGGTCTTCAGAAAGAGATCCGGAAAGGACAATGTCTACTGGATCGAAAAGCAGGCTCCCGTCCGTTTCAAGGGCGCGGAGCT
>JAEEGL011994765.1_pt1 | contig 14153 bp, 2 predicted proteins | sample 9134231 | NCBI WGS metagenome assembly JAEEGL01 (sample SAMN16246548, study PRJNA631951) | gut metagenome | biome: gut microbiome; feature: rumen; material: fiber-attached | host: Bos | place: Iran: Karaj | collected 2018-10 | reverse complement strand
GAGCAGTGATAATTTGGGCAGCTACCTTTGTGATGATAAAGGTGGTCTGACCAGAAACGGTATAGTTACCACCATCGTTATCCGTTATGGTCACCTCAGCAGTACCGGCATTCACGTTAGAAGTGAAGGATACTGTATACTCCGAAGATAGAATAACAGTCTCTCCATCCTTCACTGTCATAGTCGGCTCCTTGGCTGTGCCATCATAAGCAAACGACTCTTGACTTAGTACAATCACAGGAGCGTCAACAACCATCGGTGCTATCGTAACGGTGACATTTCCTATCTCACTGTCGTTATGGTTAGAATCACCCACCACCTTATAATAAACCACATACGAACCTGCATCTGTTGCAGCAGGAATATCTGCTGTGAACGGACCTGACTCAGCAAGGGCATACTGCATCTCACCATTAGCGGCTTCACCAGCAGTGACCAGAGCCTGAGCCTCGCCGCTATAAGTCAGCGTAAGAGGCTGAGGAGCGATGCTTATCAAGACATCACCCTCCGTGATGGTGAAGGTAGTCTGACCAGATACAGTATAGTTACCACCCTCATTGTCAGTAATGGTTACTATAGCCTCACCAACATTCACGTTAGAAGAATAGCTTATGGTATATTCTGACTCAGGAATAACTATCTCACCATCCTTCACGGTAACATCTGGCTCCTTGGCGGTGCCGTCATAGGCGAATGACATCTGACTTAATTCTATCACAGGGGCATCGACTACCTTTGGCGCTATCGTAACGGTGACACTGCCAATCTCACTGTCATTATGATTGGCATCGCCTACAACCTTATAATATACAGTGTAAGAGCCAACAGTTGTTGCCTCAGGAATATCAGCTATAAACGGACCTTCCTCAGCAAGGGCATACTGCATCTCACCATTAGCTGCTTCACCGGCAGTGACCAGAGTCTGAGCTTCGCCATTATAGGTCAGCGTAAGAGGCTGAGGAGCGATGATGATTTGAGATTCCCCCTTCGTGATGATAAAAGTAGTCTGACCAGATACCGTATAGTTGCCTCCCTCATTATCTGTGATAACAACTGTAGCATCACCAACATTCACATTCGAAGCATAGGTCACGGTATATTCCGAAGAAGCTATAACGGTCTCACCGTCCTTCACTGTCACAGTCGGTTCCTTGGCAATACCGTCATAGGCGAATGACGTCTGACTCAATACGATTACCGGAGCGTCAACAACCTTCGGTGCAATCGTAACAGTGACACTCCCAACCTCACTGTCGTTATGGTTGGCATCACCAACCACCTTATAATAAACCACATACGAACCTGCATCTGTTGCAGCAGGAATATCCGCTGTAAACGGACCAGACTCAGCAAGGGCATACTGCATCTCACCGCCAACAGCAACGCCATTTTCCACCATAGTCTGAGCCTCGCCATTGTAAGTCAGCATAAGAGCTTGCGGGATAGTAGCGACCTCAGCAACAGCATGCTCTATAGTAAAGGTGGTTTGACCAGAGACAGTATAGTTACCTCCCTCATTGTCTGTGATAACAACTGTAGCCTCACCCACATTCACATTTGAAGTATAGCCCACGGTATATTCCGAAGAAGCGATAACGATCTCACCATCCTTCACTGTAACAGTCGGCTCCTTATCAGTGCCGTCATAGGCAAATGACGTCTGACTTAGTACAATAATCGGGGCGTCAACGACCTTTGGCGCTATCGCAACAGTGACACTGCCAACTTCACTATCGTTATGGTTGGCATCACCTGCTACCTTATAATATACCGTATACAAACCAGCATCTGTTGCAGTGGGAATATCCGCTGTGAACGAACCAGACTCAGCAAGGGCATACTGCATCTCACCATTAGCGGCCTCACCAGCAGTGATCAGAGCGTGAGCCTCGCCGTTATAGGTCAGCGTAAGAGGCTGGGGAGCGATGATGATTTGAGATTCCCCCTTCGTGATGGTAAAAGTAGTCTGACCAGATACCGTATAGTTGCCTCCCTCATTATCTGTGATAACAACTGTAGCATCACCAACATTCACATTCGAAGCATAGCTCACGGTATATTCCGAAGAAGCGATAACGGTCTCTCCATCCTTCACTGTCATAGTCGGCTCCTTGGCTGTGCCATCATAAGCAAACGACTCTTGACTTAGTACAATCACAGGAGCGTCAACAACCTTCGGTGCTATCGTAACGGTGACACTGCCAATCTCACTATCATTATGATTGGCATCACCTACAACCTTATAATATACAGTGTAAGAACCTACGCTAGTTGCAGTGGGAAGATCCGTTGTGAACGGACCAGCTTCAGCAAGAGCATACTGCATCTCACCGCCAACAGCAACGCCATTTTCCACCAAAGCCTGAGCCTCACCATTGTAAGTCAGCATAAGTGCCTGCGGAATAGTAGCGACCTCAGCAACAGCATTCTCTATGGTAAAGGTGGTTTGACCAGAGACAGTATAGTTACCTCCCTCATTGTCTGTGATAACAACTGTAGCCTCACCCACATCCACATTAGAAGTATAGCTCACGGTATATTCCGAAGAAGCGATAACGACCTCGTCATCTTTCACAATGACAGTAGGTTCTTTTTCAGTCCCATCGTAAACATAGCTTTGTTGGCTAAGCAGGATTGTTGGCGAATTGACGACCTTCGGAACGATAGACACATCCACACTGAATACATCTGAATCGTAATGATTAGCATCACCCACCACCTTATAATATACAGTATAGGAACCCACATTTGTTGCCATAGGAATGATGGTAGTAAACGGGCCTGCCTCAGCTTGAGCATATTGTATCTCACCGCCAACAGCTTCACCGGTGTCAACCAAAGCCTGCACTTCGCCATTATAAGACAACGTGAGGGATTGAGGAGCTATTATAATCTGAGCAGGCGCCTTCTCGATAACAAAGGTAGTCTGACCAGATACCGTATAGTTGCCATTCTCTTTATCCGTGACAGTCACACCTGCCGTGCCTGCATTCACATTCGAAGCATAGGTCACGGTATATTCCGAAGAAGGAATAACAACCTCCCCATCTTTCACTGTAGCAACAGGCTCCTTTTCCGTACCATCATAGACATAGCTCTGCTGACTAAGCACTATCGCAGCATTGCTGACCACCTTAGGAGCCACAGTCACGCTGACAGGCTTCGCTGCTACATCCTGATGATTACTATCACCTATCACTCGATAGTAGAAGGTATATGTACCCGCATTGGTAACCGAAGGTACTGTCGTTGTGTAGGTACCGTCCTTTTCTAAGCTATACTGTATCTCTCCGCCCTCAGCACTACCAGCCTGAGCCAAAATCTGTGCTTCACGGTTAAAAGTCAGGTTATTAGCCACTGGAGCAGTAACCACAGGCATAGCCTTCGTGATAGTGAACGACTTCGTGATAGTACCCTTGTAGGTACTCTCACCTTTGACACTCAAGCTATAAGTACCCACGTTCTTCCATTCCGACTCAGCGAAAGTCAACGTATAATCTCGCCCTTCAGTCAGTCCGGCTAACGTCACAGTGGGTTTCTGGTCGTTGCCATTATAGACGAAACTCGAAGCCGAGAGTTTCACCTGAGCACTGGTGAGCGGCGTACGCGGCGTGAAAGTAGCATCAACCCATGCATCATACTCCCAACCAGGCAGAGTCACCGTATAGGTGCGAGGCTTACTGAGATCAGCCGGATCATCGCCTATTATCTCCAGTTCATCTGGGATAGGTGTGGTTGCACGAGATGACCGCGGCATATAAGTTTTGTCCACCCTAAGGTTTTCCTTCTTGAAGTAATAGCCATCGGCAGGAGTCACAGTCACCGTCAACGTCAGTTGGTCAACCGATGCCACCACCGTACCATGCTGTATACCACTGTTAACCTCAACATTTCCACCACGCTGAATGAGATAGTTATAAGAGAAGGAGCCTTGATAAGTACTCAATCCATTCACTGTCAACGAATAATTACCAGCCTCAGTAGAATTAGGATTAGAATAAACCACTTCATAGTCTCGCCCTTCAACGAGGCCCTTAATCGATACCACTGGGCGCTGCACACTTGTATTATAGACAAAGTATGTCTCCGTAAGCACTACCTGAGCCTTGGTAATCCTTGTACGCTGAGTAAAGGTAGCATGCATCAATACATCATACTCCTCACTGGGTAATGTCACGGTATAGGTGCGCTGCTGGCTAAGGTCAGCAGGGTCGTCACCCTCAATAACCAACTGGTCAGCCAGGGGAATAGATCTTCTTGAAGTAGCCACAGGCATAAAGGTTTTCTCTGCTACGAGGTCAGTCTTGCGGATATAGTAGCCCTCTGCAGGTGTCACCGTCAACGTTACTATCGTGCCATTGACTTGGCCCGTAATAGTACCGTTGCTGACATCATCGGCTACCTCCACCTTGCCACCTGCGAAGGCGCTCATGCCCAAGAGCACAAAGAGCGCCATGCTGATGTCTATTCTGATGAATTGTTTCATATCGCTATTCTCCTTTCCTAATTATCTGATAACGACTTTTTGTCCATCTTTTACGTAGAGGCCCTTCTTCGTGGGGCGTCCAGAGAGTTTCTTGCCATCAACGGTGTACCATTCACCACTCTCGACAGCAGTCTTTATAGCATCTACACCTGTCAATTCATCGTTGCCAACGGCATTGAAGATCGCCAATCGGCTGGCTGCAACACCCTGTGCAGGCAAGAAGGCAATATCGCTAGGCAGTGTTCCGGTACTCACCTTTACAAACTCATCCTTATAGAGCGTATAGCCCTGTCCCACCTTAACAGGTGTTGGCTCTGTTAGCCACTGTAGCAGATTTGTCTCACTAGTAGTCAGCAGACAAACAGGGACATCAGATTGAGAATTAGGCTGTATTGACGTAGTGGCTTCAATGGTGCCAGCCGTTTTCTGTTTATTCTCAATAAGCACAGCTTGATGAGCAGGGATATAATTGAGTGGCTCACTAGTGATAGCCTCATCCTCGGTAACATCAATAATAGTATAAGCCTTAATACCCTCAGGCAACGTGCGTCCCACCTTACTATAATAGGTGCGCCACTGCATACCGTCCTTCAAAGTCAGCATTTCCTTGTCCTTTGTCGTCTGGTCATCATATGCAGCCCAGCCAGCAGTCTGATAGTCATCCCAGCTCTCAGCAGGAATAATCAGTACCATATGACCTGCAAAAGCATTGTCACCCACTGCAAGCACAGGCGTAGCAGGCAGTTCCAGTCCCACTAAGTTCGTACAACTGGTGAAGGCGTTGCTGCCAATGTTCTTCAGACCGCTCAGGTCTACAGACGTCACGTTGCTACCCAGCGTGCTCCAAGGTGCATTGTTACCCATTGTCAGGTCTTCACCCTGTGCAAAGCTGTTCTTCTGGAAAGCGAGCTCGCCACCGTTGAGCGTCCAAATCAAATTGTGACCGTTGTTCACCGTAGTGTTACCGCAGTAGCCACCCGTAGCGAACTGAGCAGATATCGTCACTGCTAATTTCGGCATGAGGAATGAGAACACCTCGTCACTCTCTTGCGCCACAGTCAATGTACTGCTACCTGCCTTCACCTTCAGACCGCTGAGGAAAAGAATGCTGGTTGCGCCAGGCAGAGCCTTTACATAGACCTTGGTTTCATCGTTTTCGCGAATGGCCTTATATCCATTAGGTATCTCCTTAGTCAGTGCGTTGTCGGCATAGAACTTCAATCCACAACTTACCCCATTTATAGTGCCCATGTTCACGTTGTAGCCTGTATACCAAGCCATATGCACTTCTTTATTCTGAGTAACGCCGAAGTCCTTTACATCGCCCAGTCCATCTACATCAGGCACCTGGTTGCCGTTGGCATAGAGTGTCTGTCCTGAAGGTACAGGGCTGTAAACATGCAGTAATTTATTGATGATTCCCGCAAAGGCACCTGCTTTAATAGTATTCACCGTAGCAGGCAAATAGACCGTCAGTCCGTTACTAACGTAAGCATCCCATGAACCTTCCGCAATTTCACCATTACCACTGACAGTCAAGATTTTTCTGTCATCACTCAGCAACCACTCCACATCCTGACCATTGTTAACTTCTATATTACCACAGAAGCCGCCAATAACAAAACGCGCCGATACAGTAACAGAATTCTGAGGCATTGTGAACATATATAGGTTATCAGCCAGTTTCGTGAGGGCAATCTGCTCGCTGGTCACATCATTCTTTGCGCTCAATCCTTCATCAGAAAGCAATCTTGAATCAGCCGTATTTACCTTTACATAGACCTTCGTATCTCCTTCCACAAATACTTTGCTTCCAGAAACGATGGTGTTCTTCAATGTTTTTGTCTTGCTATCATAAGTTCTGTAGAACTGAAGTGTCGAACTACTTCCATTTGTCAGTTTTCCCATACATAGTGAATAGCCCTTTGCAACTTCTGCATGACCGTTTTTGTTTACCTTCGGCAAACCATAGATGTGTGGATAGTAGTCGAGTTCATATTCATAGGGAGCCCCCATACGAGTAGCGAAGTCTGTAGAAAGCATCTCTGTGGTATGAACCGAACGTAATGAGTCTTTAGACATAAACATAGAAGCGCTGCCACTAAGGTCAAAGTCATCATATACATTATTAACAGTGGCTGTTCCATCCCATCGATAGACGGATCTTCCTTCAGAAAAATAAGAGTTTCCTATTTCACGTACGGCCGTATAACAGTTGCGTAAAGTGGCTTCCTCTAATACATTGACAGCCAAGCCGGCTCCTACGCTAGAGAAGCGAGGGCTATAGGTAGAATGTTGAATCTTGCCACTGGTATAACAGTACTCTACATGACTCTTTGGCCCCACCTGATTGATTAACGGTGCCCCTGTATGGTTGTTCTGATAACTATAGTTCTTTATGAGAGCCTCAACAAAACAACGAATAACGTTAGTACTATCCACCTTATAGGCAAGACCACCAATACAAGAACCATAGACATATGTATCGAGAAGTGACAGGTCATAAATGGCGGCGTTTCTTGCAAAACCAAAAAGACCGCTATTGTTGGCATTTCCAATAAACACACCAGAAATAGTGTAGAAGGCGCCATCGAAATCACCTAAAAACGCATAGTTGCTACTAATTCCTATAGGCTCCCAGACGTTATAGCTGTTAGCCGCTTTAAGGTTGAATTTTTCATCCAGCAACGTATCATTAAGCACGATGTCAGCACCTAATCGGTAGTATTTTCCCAAAGTGAGTGCAGGGTTCGCATTGCAGAGTTTTGCCAGATAACAGAGTTGTGCACCGTTATTTATAATATAAGGATCTGATTTTGAACCTGTACCGCTGGCAAAGACAACAGAAGGCAAACCATTCCATACAGAACCTGCGCCACCATGTGTAGGATCTTCTGGAGTCTTCCAGCCTCGGTTTTCACCAATCTTCAGCAGACCGGGAATATAAGGATAATTGCCCAACACATATTCGAACGGCTCGCCCATACGCACTGCAAAGTCAGTTGTCTGCATCTCAATGGTCTTTGCCGCACGATTCAGGTCGTTGGAGAAAATGTTTATGTTACTGACACCACTGATATCGAAATCATGATAAACATTGGTAACGATACCAGACTCTGCAACTCTGTAGACGCATCTCGCATCCGTGAAATAAGAGTTGCCTATCTCACATACCGCTGAGAAGCAGTTACGTACAGTAGCATTCTCCAACACATTAATGGCGATGCCTGCTCCAACGCTGGAGTAATAAGGACTATAGGTGGCATGTTGAATCTTGCCGCTAGTGTAACAATACTCTACTAGACTCTTTGGGCCAACCTGATTAACCAATGGCGCGCCCGTGTGACTGCTCTGATAACTATAATTTCTGATTAACGCCTCAACATAACAGCGACGCACAGTAGTGCTGTCCACTTTGTAAGCCAGACCTCCAATACAAGAACCATAGACATAACTATCTATAAGCATTAGGTCGTGAATGGTTGCATTATTTACGAAGCCAAAGAGTCCACTATTATTGATATTGTTGATAAACAAACCAGAAACAGAGTGATTATTACCATCAAAATGCCCTAGGAAAGCATAATCCTTATCTTTGCCAATAGGCTCCCAATTATTGCGCATATCGGCCTCTTTCAGTTTAAAGTTGTCGTCTAGTATAGAATCGTTGAGAATGACATCTGCATCTAGTCGGTAATAGCGGTCTTTGGTGAGCGCAGGATTAGCATTGGTAAGCTTTGCCAAATAACTGAGTTGCTCACCATTATTAATAATATAGGGATCAGCCTTAGTACCCGTACCGCTGGCGAAGATGGTCGAGGTCTCACCTTCCCATATACTACCTACGGCTGCACCTTTTGGAAATTCTGGGGTCTGCCATTCGCGGTTTTCACCTATCTTCAGCAGACCGGGAATAAAAGGATAATTGCCCAACACATATTCGAATGGCTCGCCCATACGCACTGCAAAGTCAGTTGTCTGCATCTCAATGGTCTTTGCCGCACGATTCAGGTCGTTGGAAAAAATGTTTATGTTACTGACACCACTGATATCGAAATCATGATAAACATTGGTAACGATACCAGACTCTGCAACTCTGTAGACGCATCTCGCATCCGTGAAATAAGAGTTGCCTATCTCACGTACCGCAGAGAAGCAGTTACGTACCGTAGCATTCTCCAATACATTAATGGCGATGCCTGCTCCAACGCTGGAATAATAAGGACTGTTGGTGGCATGTTGAATCTTGCCGCTAGTGTAACAATACTCCACTATACTCTTTGGGCCAACCTGATTAACCAATGGCGCTCCCGTGTGACTGCTCTGATAATTGTAATTCCTTATTAGAGCCTCAACATAGCAACGACTCACAGTAGTGCTGTCCACCTTATAAGCCAGGCCTCCGATACAAGAACCATACACATAACTGTCGATGAGCGACAGATTGCAGATTTTACCGTTATTCACAAAGCCGAACAATCCACTATTATTAATATTGTTGATAAACAGACCTGTGATAAAGTGGTTATTGCCATCAAACACGCCCTGGAAACTATTGGCCTGAGTTTTACCAATAGGAGTCCACTGATACTGAGGCGTACCATCGAGTACGAAAGCATCAGTCAGCACATCATCATTGAGCATGATGTCACGTACCATCTTGTAATATTTATCCTTAGTAAGCGCGCCGTTGGCATTACAGAGTTGTGCCAGATAGGCCAGTTCCTCAGCACTTTGAATAAGGTAGGGATCGTCTTTAGTGCCTGTTCCCTCAGCAAACGAGTTTGTGGCAGTTCCATCCCATTCTTCAGGAGCGGCAGGGTCATAATAGAAATCTGCAGTAACTGTTACGGAGCTACCAGGCATAGTAAATGAATAAACGAGATCAGAGACACGGCTTACAGGGACAGTGGTACCTGTCAAATCGCTGATAATCATCAGACTACCCTCTTCATACAACATACGTTCACCAAGAGTAATGAGCACATAAGCTGTTTTACCCTCATCGACAAAGGTGGTAGCATTTTTTACTTCACCATTCTTATAGTCGGAATAGAAATTCAGTTTACTGCCACGATTGCCTGTGAGCTCGCCCACTTTCAACTGGTAACCGCTCTCTACGAACGACACCTTATCACCAATTGCGAGCATACCCTTGACGTGAGGATACTTTCCTTCAGAATAGACAAAGGGATAACCCAACTGGTCGGCTAATGCCTGACTTTGCATCTCGGCCGTAGTCATACCATAGCAGGTGGTATAGTCCTTCCCATTATATGCCTTCAAATTGGGATCCACCGTTTTGTCATAATATAGGTGAGAGGCTTTCGGCGTGCTTAATATATAGCCAAAGAATGCACCTGTGCTATTGGCATTATTACATGTAATATTGCCCACCACATAACTTTTCCGCACAGTGCCGGAATGGAAGTGAGCCATGAATCCTGCAGCACCACTGGGGTTGTCTACCTTGCCCTTGGCATAGCAATATTCAACCAGTGCAGCGGCATTATCTCCTGAGCCACCGGCTAAAAATCCAGAATAGCCTGCAGTACCTGTTACGCGTCCATCAACATAACACCGCCTTAGCGTAGGCGAATAATACAAACCGCCAGCTATAATACCAGCCGTTTTAGAACTGCTGATATATGCATCAACAACAGAGAGGTCGTGTATCACAGCATTATGAGTGAGCGTACCGAAGAGGCCAACATATCCCAAATCATCGTTGTTGGCAAAATAAAGTCCTGAAATCACATGGCCACCTCCATCGAAGTCACCTTGGAAACCGGCATAGTAGTTAACACCATTGCCTATAGGCGTCCACACAGTTGGTGTGCAGTCATTCAGTTCATAGTCTGATGTCAGCACGTTAGCATTGAGTAGGATATCATTTGTCAGACGATAATATTTTCCTCCCGTATCACTACCGCGGCTATTGGCAATCTGGGCCAGATAAGCCAATTGGCTCGCTGTTGCGATGAGATACGGATCTTTGCGTGTGCCACTACCGCCAGCAAAGGCTTTAGCCACTGTACCGTCCCATGTATCAAGCACATTACTATCTCTGACAAACTTTGCCGTTACCGTTACACTGCTCTCGGGCATCGTAAAGGAGTAAATGTCATTGCCTAGGTCATTCACAGTCAGGGTTGAGCCCGTTTCATCCGCAGTAACAATGATACTGCCTTTTCGCAATGTCATCAGTTTTGCATATTTCGGCTGGATATAGACAGTTGATCCTGGCTCAGCACTACGAACGGCTCGTTTTAACCCTCCATCCTCATATTCAGCAAAGAACCGGAAATTACTGCCCAGAGAGTTGTTCAATGTGCCTACATATATGCGCTCGCCAAAAACAGCGATTATTTCGTGTTCTCCCACCTTAGGCAGGCCCTCAATAAAGGGATAATTTGAGCCGTCATAGACAAAGGGCTCGCCTAAGAGTTCGGCAAACTCCTGCGAATACATCTCTACAGTTGTCTTACCCACACAAGAAGATCCTGATCCATAACCTAAGGCTGAGAAGTCCGGAGCTTTTGTCTGATCAAAATAAAGTTTATTTGCGGTAGCATCATAGCTTTGTCCGATGCAACCACCCACGTACGTTCCTCCACTACCAATCTTACATGCAGAGAAACAATTCTGGACGTTACCTCTGTCACTATGACCAGCAATACCACCGAAATTGTAAGTCCCCGTGACATAACCTGATGAATAGCAATACTGTACTTGGCTAGACCAATCGACATGTCCTACCAAAGCTCCAATGAAACAATAGGATCCTATACCACAAGCACGTGCCTCACCATAACAATGATGAACATTGGTTATATTTGATCTTCCATCGCCAGGATTGCCTACCACAGCACCTGCTCCCCACGTAGCAGCCACATAGCTGTCAACAACTGCCAAATGATGAATCTCGGCCTTACTTGTTTTGCCAAACAGACCTGCAAACTGCAAATTCATAGATTCTGGTATATAAACACCCGAAACAATGTGATTGTCACCATCGAAATAGCCTCTAAAATAGTTGCTGATGCCAATAGGCGTCCATTGATTTACAGGCGTACCAGACAGTTCGAAGTCAATAGTCAAAACTTCATTGTTCAGCACAATGTCATTTGTCAGTTTGTAATAATAGCCAGAGTTACCAGAATTGACCTGCTGAGCCAGATACGCCAATTGTGAACCGTCCTCAATAAGGTACGGATCGTCCTGCGTTCCCGTTCCGCCAGCAAACTCAGTGGCTACAGTGCCGTCCCATACGGATTGCGCACTCAGTGTCGTGAAAGGCAACAATAATGCTGCCAACAACGACAATAATAAAGTCTTAGTCTGTTTCATATCATTAGGTTTTTGTGATTATTAGTAATATTATAGCATCAAGATATTGCTAGTAGTCCTATTCGGGGCAAAGATAAGAAATAAAAATGAGAATTCCAAGTTAAATCCAACTTATTTTTCTTTTTTCATTAAGTTCATAAAAATTGTACGTGTACAATATAAAATGCCAAACCACTAAATAAAGTTATTCTCATGACATGGTAATATATTCTCACGACATGAGAATTTATTTTCATGACATGAGAATATATTTTCATGCCTTGAAAATAGTTTTATGAGCTTATCCACATTTTTTTCCTCCGAACAAGAGGTTAGAATGATATGTGATATGAGAAACATTGGAAAATGAAAAAAAAGCAGTAAATCGTTCGCCAAATCGGATTTTTTGTATAACTTTGCAAGCAGATAACAACAAAAACGTAACAATATGCAATTATTTGACGTTTACCCCCTTTTCGACGTGAATATCGTAAAGGGACAAGGATGCAAAGTCTGGGATGACAAAGGTCAGGAATACATGGACCTTTATGGCGGTCATGCTGTTATCAGCATTGGGCACTGTCACCCTCACTACGTAGAGAAAATGACGCAGCAGTTGCAGACACTAGGCTTCTATAGCAACTCCGTACAAAACAAGCTTCAGGTAGAGCTGGCAGAACGACTGGGCAAGATTAGCGGATACGAGGATTACCAGCTGTTTTTGGTGAATAGTGGTGCCGAGGCTAATGAGAATGCCCTGAAGTTGGCATCGTTTAAGACGGGTAACATCCGCGTGCTGTCTTGTGAGAAAGCTTTCCACGGACGTACCTCATTGGCTGTGGAGGTGACTAACAATCCCAAGATTGTAGCCCCCATCAACGACAACCACCACGTGCGTTTCCTGCCACTCAACGATATTGAGCCTTGGGTGCGCGAACTGACACGCGAGGGTATCGCTGCTGTTATCTTGGAGTGTATTCAGGGTGTTGGTGGCATTCAGATGGCCACACCCGAGTTTGCTCAGAAACTGGCTTACGCCTGTAAGCGCTATGGTGCCGTGCTGATCTGCGACGAGATACAGTGTGGCTATGGCCGAAGCGGTAAGTTCTTCGCTCACCAGTGGCTGGGCATCAAGCCCGATATTATTACTGTGGCTAAGGGCATCGGCAATGGTTTCCCCATGAGCGCCGTACTGATTTCACCTGAGTTCAAGGCCGTCTATGGACAGTTGGGCACCACTTTTGGTGGTAACCATCTGGCATGTACAGCAGCCCTGTCGGTTATCGATGTGATGGAGCAGGAGAACCTGGTGGAAAATGCCCGTGAGGTGGGCGACTACCTGATGGAGAAGATTCGCAACTTGAAGAACGATAAGATTAAAGAGGTGCGCGGTCGCGGTCTGATGATCGGTATCGAACTCTACACACCACAGAAGCCCGTACGCCAGCGTTTGGTTTACGAGCAGCACGTCTTCACAGGCTGCTCAGGCGAGAATGTGCTCCGCCTGTTGCCACCATTGACCTTCACCAAGGCCGAGGCAGATGAATTTGTAGAACGTTTACAGAAAGCATTATGAAAATATCAGTGATAGGCGCAGGTGCCATGGGCGGCGCCACAGTAGAAGGCATGATCAAAGCCGACTACTTCGACAACAAAGACTTAATGGTGAGCGACCCCGCAGAGGTCGTACTGAAGAAATTCTCTGCACAGGGCATCCGCACCACCACCGACAACGCAGCAGCGGCAAAAGAGGCCGACGTGGTGATGGTATTCGTAAAACCCTGGTTGGTAGAGACTGTGCTGAAAGGCATCAAGGATAGTCTGAATCCAGAGAAGCAGATTCTCGTAGTGATTGCAGCTGGTGTGAAATCAGCAAGCATTCAGGAGTGGCTGGGAGCACAGTGTCCACCACTGTTCCTCTGCATCCCTAATATCGCTATCGCAGAACTGGCATCCATGACATTCCTCGTTCCTGTGACAACAGAATCATCACACACAGAACAGGTGAAGGCCATCTTTGATGCGATGGGTAATACGCTGATTACCGATGAGCAGCACTTGGCAGCAGGCACTACGCTCGCCTCTTGCGGCATTGCGTATGCCATGCGCTATGTACGTGCAGCCTCAGAAGGTGGCGTAGAACTGGGTTTCAAGGCCGACCAAGCTAAGGAGATTGTGATGCAAACCATGTTGGGCGCCGTGAAACTGCTAGAGGCTAGCGGACTACATCCCGAGGCTGCCATCGACCTGGTGACTACACCTGGCGGCGTGACCATCAAGGGACTGAACGAAATGGAACATGCAGGATTCACATCCGCAGTAATCAGAGGACTTAAAG
>JAEEGL016868255.1_pt1 | contig 14154 bp, 17 predicted proteins | sample 9134231 | NCBI WGS metagenome assembly JAEEGL01 (sample SAMN16246548, study PRJNA631951) | gut metagenome | biome: gut microbiome; feature: rumen; material: fiber-attached | host: Bos | place: Iran: Karaj | collected 2018-10 | reverse complement strand
TGCCCACATATCTCTGAAAATCGTAGAACCGCATAAACACTGATGTTAAAGGTGATCACATGGAATATTATGGAATTAACTTCTTACAATTCAAATTAGCCCAGAAGAGGATCGGAGTTGAAAAAAGGTATGTCTTTTATGAGATGAAAAACCTTGTTCGGGATTTTGGCATTTCCACGCCTCCGGAGCTTAAGCATTTCAACTCAGTCGTTGGATGGTGCGCTAAAGGTGTTGACGCTCTGTCTGATAGGTTGGAGTTTGTCAGATTTGATGATGATGTATTCGGATTCAATGAGATCTTCCAGCAGAACAACAGCGACATCCTTTTTGAGGCTGGCTTCAAGGGTGCGCTCATTGGCTCCTGCTCATTTATCTACATTTCAAAAAATGATGCAGGTTATCCGAGACTTCAGGTCATCGATGGATATGACGCAACCGGAATCATTGATCCGACGACAATGATGCTCAATGAGGGATACGCGGTCCTGCAGCGTGATCAGTACGGCAATCCAATCCGTGAAGCATATTTCACATATGAATATACGGCCTTCTATGAGAACGGCAATCTGACAGAGTGGGTCAGAAACGATGCACCTTATCCGCTGCTTGTGCCTATAATTTTCAAGCCTGACGCAAAGAGACCATTCGGACACAGCCGCATATCAAGGGCCTGCATCTCAATCGTTGGGTCAGCGCTCAGAACAATCAAGAGATCCGAGATCTCCGCTGAGTTCTACTCATTCCCTCAGAAGTGGGCAACTGGTGTAGACCCTGATGCTGCTCAGATTGACAAGTGGACAGCTGCGATGAGTGCAATGATGAGATTCACTCTCAACGAAGATGGAACAGATCATGTTAAGCTTGGACAGTTCGCGCAGCAGAGCATGACTCCTCATGTTGAACAGCTAAAGATGTTCGCTTCGCTCTTTGGTGGAGAGACAGGCCTCACGCTTGATGACCTGGGATTCCCTCAGAGTAATCCGTCAAGTTATGAAGCAATCCAGGCAGCTCATGAAAACCTCAGACTGACTGCGACAAAATCGCAGAAGTATTTCAATATTGGACTCATTAACGCAGGATTTCTTGCGGCCTGCTTAAGAGATAATTTCAAATATGAGAGAGCGCAGGTTCTTATTGAGAAGCCGATCTGGAAGCCTCCGTTTACTGCTGATGTTTCAACACTTAGCGGCGTTGGTGATGCGCTCCAGAAGCTCAATGATTCTTATCCCGGATATCTGACAGAGACAAAGCTCTTAGAGCTTACAGGAATTTAAGGAGGCTATATGGTTACAAAGTACACAACAGGACAGGCAGTATTGATTCCAGCAACAATCACAACCGCTGAAGAGATCAACGGCAAAATCATTTATCATGTTGAAGCAGAAATCTGGGAAGGCATTCCAGAAGATGCAATCATCGTCAATGAAAATGCAGAATCACAGAGAGCAATGCAGTCATTCATGAACACTTTGCTCGGTAGGGACCGGAGATAAGCCTTGCGGCTTTTCTTGGCATGACAGCGGTTGCAAACGCTGAGAGAGTTGTCCGCCAGCTCTCTTTTATCATGCCTCATAGGTGGGGAAAGGCGGTTTTATGGAATGGACATAGTACCAGTATTAAACGAACAGATTCAGGAATCATTCAAGGACTATTGCTTGAGGGACAGAAGAATTGTTCAGATCAGTACAAGGATTCGGGACGGAACAGCGGACCTCGTTGTTGCTCATGATTATGCAGAGCGTCTGGGTGAAAACCTGTCCAGGGCGTTTGTGGATGTTTTCAAACCCGAGAACCTTCCCAACGGAACCCTTTACTACAACATCGCAACACGCACCGTTACGCCGGGGCTTGAAGAGAATTACAATCTCGCCAATGATATCGCGGAAGAGATTCAGCAGATCATTGATGCAAGTCAGAAGATCGGACTTGGAAGCGTCCGGGCTGATTTTCCAAAGGAACGTATTCAGGGGCTCATCGACAAGATGACAGCTGACGGGATTACCTTTGAAGAAGTTTTAGTCTGGCTTAAAGAACCGATTATAAACAACTCGGAAGCGTTTATCGATGATTATGTCAAAGCAAATGCAAGATTCAGGTCCAGAGCCGGACTCAAAACAAGAATTATCAGAAAAACGGCTTGGAACTGTTGCGACTGGTGCGCATGCCTTGCAGGCTCCTTTGATTACAATGATGCGCCGGATGACGTATATGCCAGACACGAATACTGCAGATGCACAGTCACTTATATATCTGAAAAGACATCGCAAAATGTCTGGACAAAAAGGACCTGGCAGACCACTCCGGAAGAGTTGGAAGAGCGGAAATCAGCTGAAGGCATTACTCAGATGAACGCACAGGAACGTTTATCGCAGGCCGAAACTCTTGAGAGAGAGCGTGTTATAAGCAACTATGTTAAAGAGACAGGCTATTCAAGGGCAACCGCCAGGGAATCAACGCTCAGGAAATCCCCGGAGGAGATTGCAAAGGAAATAGAGAAGATCAAGGAGCGTCAAAAAAGAATACGGAGGTAAAAGATGAGGATTGACAATCAGAATCCCTCTTTTACCAATGTTCAATACAAAAAGACCAGAGGCAACATTGCCATAAGACTTTATAAGTCTACTGGGCAGCAGCTTCTTTCATGGCAGCAGCGTCAGATCAAAGCCATTGAAGCAACCAATTCAAAAGGACTTTGGAAATATTCAACATATTGCATTGCACTGTCTCGCCGAAATGGTAAAGGCGAAGTCTTGGCAGCCAGAGAAATTGATGGTCTGCTGAAGCTGGGCGAAAAAATCTGTTATACGGCCCACAGAACAACCACATCGCATGATGCATTCAACAGACTTTACACCCTGCTCAAAAAGGCAGGGTATGAAGAGCATTCCAAGAAAAAGAAGGTAATGCCTGAAAAGTCATTTTATGCATCTAAGCAATACGGCCTTGAGCATATTGAAATCAGCGGTGGCGGAATTATAGACTTCAGGACCAGAACCAACAACGGAGGACTGGGCGAAGGATTCGACCTTCTTATCATTGATGAGGCGCAGGAATACACATCAAAACAAGAATCAGCCCTTATTTACACAGTCTCGGCATCAAAGAACTCACAGGTCATCATGGTAGGAACACCGCCGACAGTTACATCAGCCGGAGATGTGTTCGCCCGAATCCGAGAGACAGTCCTTGCGAACAGAGCACCCGACACAGGATGGGCTGAATGGTCCACTCCCGAGATGATCCCAGCTGAGAATCTTGATGATCCGGAGCTCTGGCGGCAGTACAATCCATCCTATGGAAAGATAATAACCGAGCGAAACATCAGAAGAGAGTTGACAGGCGATCCGCTTGACTTCAACATACAAAGACTCGGCTTCTGGTGTTCATTCAACGTTAAGTCAGAGATCAGCGCAGCCGATTGGGACGCTTTAAAGCTTACCGAAAAGCCTCAGCTGATGCCTTCCCGATATCTTGGCATTAAATACGGCAGAGATGGCGTCAATGTCGCTGTTTCGATTGCCGCCAGGACAGAAGATGGACGGATATTTGTCGAGACGATTGACTGCGCATCGGTCAGAGCTGGAAATGGTTGGATATTTGAATATCTTCATAATCCGAAGCTTGAAAAAGTTGCCATTGATGGAGCATCTGGGCAGCAGGTTCTTGCTGATGAGATTCGTGATTATAAATTCAAGCTGGTCACGGTCCTGCCGAAGGTCGCAGAAGTGATCACAGCCAATTCATTATTTGAAAAAGGACTTTACTCAAACAAGATCTGTCATATGGGACAGGAACCACTCAGAGACGTTGTCACGAACTGTGAAAAAAGATTCATAGGATCACAGGGCGGATTTGGATATAAGTCACTTATCGAGACAAATGATATTGCCATCATGGATAGCATGATCTTGGCCCACTGGCTGTGCGCCACTACTAAAGAAACAAAAAAGAAACAAACAATCAGCTATTAAAGAGGATCCTTCACGGGTCCTTTTTTAATACAAAAAACTACGTTACTCAACGGTAAAAGAGGAGGAAACAAAAATGAGCGAATTTACACCAATTCAGACACAGGAAGATTTTGACAAGGCCATCAAATCAAGGTTAGCGCAGAAGGATCGCGAGCTTACTGAGAAGTTCAAGGATTATCTGTCACCCGAACAGGCTCAGGAACTGAAATCCGAGTATGAGAAGAAGATTGGGGAATTAAACGGAACCGTTAAAGAAGCTCAGGATAAGCTCAAAACTTTTGACACCACTGTGTCAGAGCTCACCAAGAGAGCGGAAATGGCTGAAAAGACAGTGCTCAAGAGCAAAATCGCATCACAGCATCAGCTCCCTGTTGAACTGGCAGAGAGACTTGTCGGAGAGACAGAAGAAGAGCTCAACAAGGATGCGGAAAGCCTTGCAAGATATGTCGGAACAGGCAGCACACCACCGCTTCATTCACACGATAACCCAGCCGGAGCAGGAAGCAGCAGCGATGTCGCAATGCTCAATCTGCTGCAGCAGCTCACTGGCAAATCACAATAAGAAAAGGAGAAAATTATGGGAAATATTCTTGAAAAGGGATCACTCTTCCCTCCACAGCTTACAAACGAACTCATTGACCTCGTAAGAGGTAAATCATCTTTGGCAAGACTTAGCGCTGCAAAGCCTATTCCTTTCAACGGAACAAGTCTTTTCACATTCAACCTCGATTCCGAGATTGACCTTGTCGCTGAGAGCGGTGCAAAGTCAAACGGCGGAGCAACAATAGCTACTGTTAACATGCAGACTCTTAAGGTTGAGTATGGTCTTAGAATCTCTGATGAGTTCATGTATGCATCAGAAGAGGTTCAGCTTCAGTACCTTCAGGCCTTCTCAGAAGGTTTTGCAAAGAAGCTTGCAAGAGGTCTTGATATCATGGCTTTCCATGGTATTAATCCCAGAACAAAGCTGGCTGCTTCACAGCTCTCAGGCAAGTCCTTTGATGCTCTTGTGAACCAGGTTGTAACTTATGACTCATCAGCTCCTGACGACAACGTTGAGGCAGCAATCGCACTTGTTCAGGGCAATGAGCATGACGTAACAGGTATGGCAATGAGCCCATCCTTCAAGTCAGCTCTTGCAGGCCTTAAGACTCAGACTGGCAGCAATGTTCCTCTGTTCCCTGAGCTTGGATGGGGCAACGAAGCAGACAGAATCAACGGCCTTCCTGTTGATTCAAACTCAACAGTCGGCTTCAACAGCTCACCTGATAAAGCTATCGTAGGAAACTTCGCTGACTTCTTCAGATGGGGCGTTGCAAAGCAGATCCCTGTTAAGATTATCGAATACGGTAATCCTGACAACGATGCTGAGGCTGGCGATCTTCAGGGACACAACCAGGTTTACATCAGAGCTGAGGCATACATCGGCTTCGGTATCCTGGTTCCTGGCGCTTTCGCACTCATCAAGTCAAACGTTTCAGGCTGATCGGAGGTTTTTTATGCTCTACCGCAACATTAAGACTGGTGCGGAATTTGAGTCAAAGTCAAAACTCTCAGCTCCTGACTGGATAGCGGTCGGAGCTGAGGTTCCCTCAAAGGAAATTACTCCTCATAAGATGACTCCTGAGGCAGAAGTGCAGAAAATGCCGCCTCAGGAGGAAAAAAAGACTGAGACCAAAGCTCCGGCATCTAAGAAAACAACAAAGAGGACCAGAAAATGAACACACCTTTTGCCACAGTAACAGACGTTTCAAATCTATGGAGGCCGCTTTCATCAGCAGAGCAGACAAAGGCTGAGAATCTTCTCCCACTTGTCTCTGATGAGCTGAGAGTCATTGCCAGAGGCGTTGACGTTGATCTTGACCAGAAGGCAGCAGATGACGAAGCTTATGCTTCTGTTCTCAAGATTGTCACTGTTGATGTGACAGTCAGAGTTCTTAGACAGTCAACTGAAGGGGAGGCCATGACACAGGAATCTCAGTCAGGGCTCGGGTATTCATGGTCCGGGACATATGCTGTGGCTGGTGGAGGTATTGCAAATTCTATCCTCAACAATGACCTTAAGAAACTTGGACTGAAAAGACAGCAGATCGGAGTGATGTACACATGGCCAGGATCAAAGGACAAACAGTAATTTTATATGGCGAGACAATCACTGGATATGATCGCTTCGGTGCTCCAATCGTCAAAGAGACACAGATTTCTGTTGATAATGTTCTGATTGGAGAGCCCACAACCGATGACATAACGACATCTGTGAGCCTTTACGGAAAACAGATCCGTTATATGTTAGGGATTCCAAAAGGTGATACAAACGATTGGAAAGATAAGGTTGTCAGCTGGACCGATGCTTATGGGATTGTTCATACAGTGAAAACTTTCGGATTCCCTATAACCGGAATCGAAGAGAACATCCCCAAAGCACTGCCATGGCATATGAAAGTAAGGTGCGAGGCCTATGAGTGATACAAGATTTGTGCTTAATCTGCGTGGGCTCAATGAGCTCATGAAATCAGAAGAGATGAAAGCAGCTCTTGAGGAGGCTGGCGCAGCTGTTGCCGAGGCAGCAGGCTCAGAATATGCACATAGAGTGCATGACGCATCCTTTGTCTCTATCTGCAACGTCTACCCGGACAGCAAAAAAGCAGCCCATGAAAATTACAAAGAAAATTCACTCTTGAAGGCTGTCGGATCAGTTGGCTTACCAATGACGAAGCGAGGGAGATCATGATTGAAGAAATTGTCTATGACTTTTTATGTGAGAAAATGTCAGTTCCAGTCAAGTTGGAGCTCCCTGCTGACCCATCTGAAAAGATGATCATTGTTGAAAAGACCGGGAGCAGCCTGAATGAGTTTATTCATACATCGACTTTTGCAATTCAGTCATATGGTCCCAGCCTCTTCGAGGCGGCCGAGCTGAACGAACTCTTAAAGGCCACAGTGCTTGACGGAACTGATGGGCTCATAGCGTTGAACAAGATCACGCACGTTGAGCTCAACAGTGATTACAACTACACAGACACAACGACTAAGAAATACAGATACCAGGCAGTATTTGTCATTACACACTATTAAGGAGGCGAAAAATGTCCACAACTAATAACGCAAGTAATGTCAGCGCCGGAAAGCCAAAAACAACTGGCGCAATCTATGTCGCTCCTAAGGGAACAACACTTCCTGCTGATGCAACATCAGACCTCAACAGCGCTTTCAAGGGTCTTGGCTATATTTCAGACGCTGGTGTTGTCAATGGAACAGGAATGCAGGTTCAGAAGGTTAAGGCATGGGGCGGTGCAACTGTTCTTATTATCCAGACATCAAAAGATGACACCTACAAGTTCACTCTTATCGAGGTTAAGAACGTTGAAGTTCTTAAGTTCGTATATGGCGCAAACAATGTATCCGGAACTCTTGAGTCTGGCCTTGCTGTTACCGTAAATGATAAGGAAACACCCGAGGTTGCGATTGTCATTGATAAGATCCTGTCTGACAACACAGCAATGAGAACTGTTATCCCTGCTGCTAAGATCTCAGCAGTTGATGACATTACCTATGCTGACAATGCAGCAGTAGGATTCGGAACAACAGTTGACTGTGTTCCTGATACGGATGGCAACACACACTACGATTATATGCTGAAGCAGACAGTTTCAGGCTGATCGGAGGGTAAACATGAAGAAAATTCAGACAAAGAGCGGATTTGTCTGGAACGTTGAAGAGAAGAAGGTCGCTGATTGGGACTTTGTCACAGGTCTTATTGATCTTGAGGACGACAACGAAGGTAAGAGAATAAAAGCTCTGCACTTCGTTGTCGTTTTTCTTCTGGGTGAAGATGGCGCAGCGGCCCTGGCGGAACACGTTAAGGACAAAAACGGAATCAAATCGGTCGGCAGAATCATGGAAGAGTTCAAAGAGATCCTTGGTCTGCTGAATGAAGAAGCAAAAAAATCCTAATCCTCTCAAGGATGATTGCACTTGATGAGGATGCCCTGTTGTGTGACTTTGCGGAAACATACCATATTTACGACATTTATGAGTATGCGCCCGGGTATATCGCGACTCTGGCCAAAGGCCTCAGGAACGACAGCAGGATCATGATGGCAATAAATGGGTTGAGAGTTGATGTCAAAACATTACTCTTGGCCCATATTGCTGATAGTACGGCAATCAATACATGGTTCCATTCTGAAGATGGTCAGAAGAACCAAAATAGACCCAAGTCAATACTGGGAACCATAACAGGACAAGTGACGGAAGGTCCTGGCTTTGACAGTGGAGAAGAATTTGACGAGAAATGGAGGAGCATGACAAGTGAGTGACATAGGAAAAGCGTATGTGCAGATAGTTCCAAAAGCTGAAGGCATAAGTGGCTCCATATCCTCCATCTTAGATAAAGAGAGCACCAGCGCCGGAAAATCTGCTGGACTGAATATCGCCGGAGCCATAAAAGGAGTAATCGCAGCCGCTGGAATCGGAACAGCTGTTAAGGCAGCGCTTGAAGCTGGCGGAGATCTTCAGCAGTCCTTTGGAGGTCTTGAGACTCTTTATGGCGATGCTGCAGAAGCCGCGAAAGCATACGCCGCAGAAGCTTCAAAAGCAGGAATATCAGCCAATAGCTACGCAGAGCAGGCTGTTTCCTTTGGAGCATCATTAAAGCAGGCATTTGGCGGCGATACACAGAAGGCAATGGAGGCTGCAAATGTTGCCATCCTGGATATGGCTGACAATAGCGCGAAGATGGGCACCGATATCAGCGCAGTTCAGACAGCATACCAGGGCTTTGCAAAACAGAATTACACCATGCTCGACAATCTCAAGCTCGGATATGGTGGAACCAAGACAGAGATGGAGCGTTTGCTTGCAGATGCCCAGAAGCTTTCAGGCGTAGAATATAACATCGATAATCTCGGTGATGTATATTCTGCAATTCACGTCATTCAGGAAGAGCTTGGACTCACTGGCGTGGCAGCAGCCGAAGCATCAGAGACGTTTTCCGGATCTCTGGGAGCAATGAAGGCAGCAGGTGAGAACCTTCTCGCCAATCTCGCCCTGGGCGAAGATATCGGACCTTCACTGGATGCCCTCGGAGAGACAGTCAATAGTTTCTTATTCAACAATCTTTTGCCAATGGTTGGAAATTTGCTTGAGGCGGTTCCTGAGCTCCTTAGCGGACTCAGCGGAATGTTGATTCAGTCCCTCAATATTGTTTCCAATAATTCAGACGAAATAGTTGCTCAGGGCCTTGAGATTGTGACATCTTTGGTCAGTGCAATCGTGGAGGCTGCTCCATATATTGCAGAAGCAGCAATCAATCTCGCGGTATCGCTGGGCGAAGCTTTATTAAACACCGACTGGATCGCACTTGGGACTGACCTTATATCGTCCCTTCGCGACTCCATTGATTTGGCAGCAGGCGAGATTCTTGGAGCGGACACGCTGACAATCGACAGCATTATTGATGGCATCATGAACGGACTTGATGACCTCATGCAAAGCGCTGGCGTGATTCTTAATTCAATTTATGAAGGAATCACAACCTATCTTCCGACACTGCTGGAAAGTGGCTCGGATATAATTATGGAGATTGCCACAGGTATCTTAGCGAGAATACCATCATTGATCACAACAGCCGGCGAGCTCGTCGTATCATTTACCGAGTTTTTAATGAGTAACTACCCTTCAATACTTCAAAAAGGCTGGGAGCTTGTACAAAACCTTGCTCAAGGTATTGTTTCAAATCTTCCCCAGATCGGAAAATCGGCTCTTGAGGTCATGGCCAAGCTGCTGGCAACAATAGGCTCTAATTTACCCCAGATCCTTGAAACAGGTCTCACTATTATTTTAGAGCTTGTAGAGGGCATTCTTCGAGCAATTCCAAAGGTTATCGCTGCAATCCCTCAGATCATTTCAGCAATAAAAGAAACATTTGGTCAATATGACTGGTCTAATATCGGACAAAACATTCTGGATGGCATTAAAAATGGAGTTCTTGGAGCTATTAGCGGAGTTGTTGACGCTGCCATCGAGGCAGGACAGGCCATCTGGGACGCTGTAACAGGATTCTTTGATATCAATTCACCATCAAAGAAGATGGCATGGATCGGCAAAATGGATATGGAAGGCCTTGCACAGGGTATTGAAGATAATGCGGACATTGTTGACGATGCTTTCAAGGACATCACATCTGATATGACATCTAAGCTTCAGGTGAGTGCAGATTTCGGAAAGCCTGCAGCAAGAAACACTGACCAGACTCCTCTGGTCCTTAACATGACCATAAACGGAGCAGAAGGACAGGACATCAACGCTCTTGCTGACATAATCCAGAACAAGATCAATATGGCAGTAAGACAGAGGGAGCTTGTGTATGCGTAAAGATTATTTGATTTTCGATGATGTAAACACAAAAGACTTCAATGTTGGCATATATGGCGATAAGCTTGCAGCGCCTCCGGGCCGTGCTGTGGAATATGGAAAAATCCCCGGCAAAAACGGAGGCTACACCATCGACAAAGGCTATTATGAAAACATTACTGTTTCATATAGGGCTTACATCATCGACAAATACAACAACAATATAAGAGGCCTGAGAAATGCACTCCTGTCGAAGGTAGGTTTTTTCCGTCTGGAAGATACCGTCAATGATGAGGAGTTCAGGATCGCTCAGGTCCTTCCTTTTGATATCGATGAGGTTGGAGTTCTGAGGGCAGGTGAATTTGCGCTTCAGTTCTATTGCAAACCTCAGAGATTTTTGAAGAGTGGTGAAGCTGTCCATGAGTTCACAGCAGCAAGCAGCACCCTTTTCAATGAACAGAAAACAACGGCCCTTCCCCTCATCAGAGCTTACGGGACAGGGTATTTTACCATTAACGGAATCAAAATAACCATCAATTCAGCCAGCAGCTACACTGACATTGATTGTGAGCTTCAGGAGGCCTACAAGGACACCATGGACACAAATTGCAACGGAAATATCACGCTCAACAACGGCGATTTTCCGAAGCTTGTTCCCGAATCCAACACAATCGTAATCAATGGCCTGAGTAAGCTGGAAATTAAGCCAAGGTGGTGGATTCTATGAAACCTATTTTATTTCCAAAGACAGCATCAAATTTCACATCTAACGGACTTGGAAGGCTTGACTGCATTTCTTGCCTTGTCACAGAAGAGCGCAACGGAATATTCGAGCTTGAAGCAGAGATCACAGAGGACGCTTTTCACTCTTCAGAGATTGAAGTGGAGTCTTTTATTCTCGCAAAGGTTCCAGATCGACAGGCCCTCCAGGCATTCCGTGTCTATAACATCGTAAAGAACATAAACGGACATTATCATATATACGCCAATCATGTGAGCTATCAGCTGGTATATATAACGACAATGCCCTTCTCGGTTGCGCTTGCTCAGAATGCCTGCGCGACTACTCTGGCGGCGCTTAAGTCTAATGCTGTTGGCAGCTGTCCATTCACATTTTCAACAGATGTCACCACAGCAAACAGCTTCAAACTTGCAGCACCCTGTTCCATCAGAAAAGCCCTGGGAGGAATGCAAGGCTCCGTCCTTGACCAGTTCCATGGTGAGTTTAAGTGGGACAACTACGATGTATATCTTTTGAAAAACAGAGGCGTCACCACTCCGACAGTCACCCTCCGCTATGGCAAGAACATCATTGACCTTCAGCAGGAGGAAAACATCGCCAACACCATCACCGGAATCGTCCCTTATTGGACCGACTCAGAAGGCGGCGATCTTGTGACCCTCACCGAGAAAGTGGTTGAGATCTCCACAGCCTCTTCTTATCCATATAAGCGCACTATCCCTTATGACTTCTCAAGCAATTTTGACTCAAAGCCTACAGAGCTTCAGCTCAGAACAGCAGCACAGGCCTATGTCAACTCGAATCAGGTCGGTGTCCCGAAGGTATCGATCAAGCTCTCTTTTGTGAACCTCGCAGACACTGAAGAGTACAAAGACATCTATCCGCTTCAGAGCGTGAACCTTTGCGACAACATCACAGTCCAGTTTGAGAAGTTGGGGATCAATACCACCGCAGAGATCGTCAAAGTCGTTTATGATGTTCTCGCCGAGCGTTACAACTCCATCGAGATCGGGGACCTGCGGAGCACACTTTACTCAACCATATCCGGGAACATGGAGGACATTGAAGGCATCACCTCAGTCACCAAGGATATGATAAAAAACAACAACACCGGAATCCAGGGCGATATCACCCAGGCAATAAGTGATGCGGAGTCCTATGCCGATGGAGTTGGAACATCTACGCTTGGAAGCGCAAAAACTTACGCAGATGGAGTCGGAAGTTCAACACTCGGAAGCGCAAAAACTTATGCAGACGGAGTAGGAACTTCTACGCTAAACAGCTCCAAGACTTATGCAGATGGTGTTGGAACTTCAACGCTTAATAGTGCAAAGACCTATGCAGACGGAATTGAAACAGCGGCAAACAATTATACCGATGGCAAGATTTTATCACTTGATTATGTAACGCCGAATGAACTCAGCACCGCAGTAAATAACGCCACCGCATGGCTCACCGGAGCCGATGGTTATGTTGTCGCGGTAAAAGATAGTAATGGCACATGGAAAGAGCTTCTTTTTGCCGATCATCAGGACCCTACTCAGTGGGTAAATGTTTTAAGACTTAACGAGAACGGCATCGGCTTCAGTTCGGATGGCGGTGCACACTATACACAGGCATGGACTCTTGATGGTCGTTTGGTAATAGGCGGAACAGCAGTTCCAAGCCTTACTGTGTATGATTCGAACAACAATGTAATCTTCCAGATTTCAGCATCAGGTATGCAGTGGCTCTCGACTAAATCAAGTATGTCGCTCAATGGCATACTCAGCGCCACAGCCGCAATATTAAATGATGTCACGATTGTTGGAGGAAGCATCACGCTCAAAAACTCCAACAATCAGACCATATTCTCAGCTAGTTCAGCTGGAATTGCCTGGAATCTTGCCAACTCAAGCATGACTTCAGATGGAACGCTGACAGTAAATAATGGAAGTTTCAGAGCATATCGTGGCTCAGGTAGCAGTCAGGTATCAACTATAATTGAAGCTGGAAGGCTTATAAATTATATCGGCTCAACAGCTTCAGACAGCAACCAAAAGTCAGAAATTCAAACGAAGTCGAAAACTGTAGTAATTACTCCTGAATATGATCCGGGGGTTCCCGGAGAGCCAATAGTTGATGCTGAAACTATTACGGCTTCGCCTTTGCATCTTTCCAGTAAAGATGTAATCGAGATTATAATGGGCCAAGTAGGTGACGTATATGATGCATCCAGCAACACTACGCCTACTTCAATTACAATGTACGACCCGAATTTGAATATTACAAAAGCCGGGGCGATAGTAATAAATGGTGATGATATTTTTATCAATTCAAGAGGAATCCTAAACATTGCAGCATCTGGCCTTGCAATTGGTGGCGCTCCACAGGATGGCCAATACATGGCACCGGGAATTACTAAAACTCAGTCGCTGGGCTCTGGACACTCTATCACAGTTAAGAATGGCATCGTAACAGCACTCTCATAAGGAGGAGCAAAATGATCACACAGAACAAAAATCTTAATCTAATACCGGGAGGTATACCACAGATTATTAATGTTTCCCAGTACGACAAGGGCCAGACCTTGACCTTCAATCTATACAATCAGGGCTCTCCCTTCACGATCCCCACAGGGGCAGAGGTATCGATTCAGGGAACTAAGCCGGATAATCATGGCTTCGCTTATAGCTGCACATTCAGCGGCTCCATCGTGACAGCTATTCTTCAGCAGCAAATGACAGCCGTTGCCGGAGATGTAGTCACAGAAATTTCAATCACAAAGAACGGAAATCTACTCGCAACCGCAAACTTTATTCTGCGCGTAGAAAAAGCAGCTCTCGGAGATGATACTGTTATATCTGACACCGAGATTCCTGAGATCATAGCTCTCGCCACCCAGCAGGTCGAAGATGCAGAAGCCTGGGCAAATGGTACACGAAACGGAGTCCCAGTCGGCCCATCTGATCCGGCATATCATAAAAGTTCAAAATACTGGAGCGAGCAGCCCAAAGATGCCTCCCAGATAGCTTATGACAACACCCAGAGCGGACTTCCTTCCACAAACGTCCAGGGTGCCGTTGATGATTTAAAGCAGACTTTAAC
>JAEEGL015959935.1_pt1 | contig 14154 bp, 13 predicted proteins | sample 9134231 | NCBI WGS metagenome assembly JAEEGL01 (sample SAMN16246548, study PRJNA631951) | gut metagenome | biome: gut microbiome; feature: rumen; material: fiber-attached | host: Bos | place: Iran: Karaj | collected 2018-10 | reverse complement strand
TATTGTTTGTGCGCTGTTGAGAACTTATCGGGTTGAGTGGCTCTGGAGGCCTTTTTTTTCTTTTATTGTTTTTTCCTTTTGTCACCACCCTGTTAAAGAACTCATCGGTATATCGTTACACTGTTTTAGCCATTTTTCTTGCTGGTATATCAGGAAGAGGTACTAAGGTCATAAGCCAAGGTATATCAAGAATAAAATTCAGGAATACCCAGATTGTTTGCAATCTGTGGAAGGCTGCCTGATATTTTTTCGCCGATACGGTAGCTTGTGCCTTGGTGTTGAGCTGCCTCTTCATACCTTTGCAAGGAAAAATGGTGTAAAGAAACAGTGTACTCCGAAGAGTCTCTTCCTGCTTGTGGTGATAAAGGGAATCCGTAAGGAAAGAAATGGATGTTTGCATTTTGGTAGTCATTCTTGATTGTTATGGGTATCTTTGTACCAAGCCGTATTTATATAACCTGCAGTGAAACTGTTTCGGCTTGGTGCTGATGTTGTAAGACCAGAGAAAAAGGAAATGTTATGAGTTCCGTTCAGGGCCGAATAGAATGTTGGTGTGAACGCCTTATACGGAACAACCACATTCATTTGTGAGTTAAATTGTTCCGACAATTCTCTGTTGTTACAGAAATGATGAATATAGTCACCGAAGTCGTAGAAGATGGGCGGTTCGTAGCCATCCATAATTTGTATATTGGAAGTTAAAACTGGATTTATTTCAGAGCCGTTGATGGCTTTGACAATAGCTGCCAGCTCGTCAAGCTCTCTACAGTCCGTTACGGCTATTGTTCCTGATGGAACGGTATAGTTGCTATAGAAAAAAAGAAATTCCTGACAGACCGACTGATAGTTTATTTGGTCTGTCAGGTACCGTAGGCAGTTATAGTATGGAAAGCCATACATCATGATTTCTGCCGGACAGGCTATCATATAGTCTGTGACCTCTCTGAGATCATAGGCTACCTCTATCGATGACATATAACAGTTGTCGAACAAGATATAGTTAAAGTGGAGTCCAGCCATTTTGATGGCATCAGCCAATGTGGTGACATCCATCTGATGGTTAGTAGTGAGACCACCGATCCATCGGGTTTGATAAACATCTGTCCTCTCGTAATGGTAAGACGCTCTGCGACTCTGCCCTGTTGTTGCAGTTACTGGCAGCCAGCCGAGGCCATGTCCTCCGACTATCATGGAATATTCTGGGGTATTACTACTATTTACGATATATCTCAATAGGTTTTCTATTGAATAGCTACTGGTATATGGTGTGTCAGTAAATGTTGCCAGTGTATTCTTGACACACTGGCCATGGGTAGGGTACATCTCTACAATTTCTGTAGACTGTTCATTCATAGAATGAGCATAGATAATTCGTGTTTCACGGAAATGTCCCTCTCTGACAGCCTTTTCCATATCTCTGATATTTTGTTGAAAAGCTGCCGTCAGATTATCAGCCCATGGCATCAATACGATGACGGTATGACGGAAGGAGGGTGTTTCTTCATCGATATCCTCTTTCTGACATGAAACGACACCTATTGTGGTGACGATGATAAGTAATAATTTCAGAAATATTTTTATTTGTTTCATATACGTAACAATGTTTGTAAATAACTCAGTTTACAAAGTTACGCACAGAAAATTCGCATAAAGAATTTATGCGTTAGAAAGTCTTGAATTAACTATTTTAAGACCGAAAGGGCTTAAAATGAGGTGTATTTATGACAGAAAGGAGTTTTTTACATTATATTATATCAAGCTGTTGTCGGCGAGGAATTGAAGGGCGTTGCGCTCTTCAAATGGCAGATCTACTGGAGTATGGATATGTCTAAACCAGTCTTTAGGATGAGCTGCCGAATTGGCATGTCTCACAAACAAAGGAGGGTCGTACCATTCGTACAGAACCGGCCTACCCCCGAACTGCGGACGAAGGATAGATTTTGAGAATCCTTTGTCGAAAGTGAAAAAGTAATAGAAAGCATCGCGGTCTAAATATTTTTTTCGTAGTCTGAAGGTCTTGTAGTGTTGCAAGAGACCGCAATAAGAATTTATTCTTGCCCTTATCTTCACGAGGTCATCCAGCGAAGGGTCGTTGAAGATCAAGAAGTATTCCAGTTCTTTCATAGTCTTACAGAACTTATCGATGGTACGCTGGCGGGGCACGAGATAGTACGGTCTGATGTATGCACCGAGGTACTGGTTGGCGTTATAAGCCGAGAGCAAGCGCCATTTGTCGTGATTGACCTTTACATGTACCTTTTCCTCCAGAAACTCTTCAATCTGCGGTATAGCATCGAGCAGGAATTGTTTATCCTTGTGCATATGGTACATGTCATCGACATAGTGACCATAGTGCTTGATTTTCAGTTTTCTCTTGACCCACTGGTCGTAGATATTGAGCAGCACATTAGAAAAGAGCTGTGAGGTGATATCACCGATGACGATACCTTTGCCATCAGGACTATAAGCGAGGCATTTTCTGTGCGGTAATCCGTCCCAGTTATGTATATCACCCATTCTGATGCAGTCCACAGACGGATTCCTGTCAAGCAGACAGTGCATCAGATATTCCACAAAGTCAGGGTCAATCCTGTTCTTCCATTTTCTTCCGTCTGGCGATTTGTATTCGAGGTGCTTATACACCTCGTACATGATGGTGTCTATGACTAACTGTTTGTCAATAGACATAAAGTAGCCCGAAAGGTCAAGGTACAACACCCAAGCTTCCTGAGTGAAGTTGTTGGTGACCGAACGAAGATGATGCTGGTAGCGTTCTACACCGAAGAGCGTACCCTTTTCCTTTCTGCAGGAATAGGTATCGAAAATGAAAAGCGTCTCGAAGAGTGGTGCCAGGTAGTTGAATAGCATGTGCTGAACTACCCTATCCCGGAATTGGGAAGCATAGACCTCACGTTGGATGGGGTCAAAGGTAATGAAGCAATAAGCTGGCAGCGGTTGATATGTCCGCTGAACCAGAGCGGTATAGAGATCTTCAAGGTGATGCTCCATGAAAATCTCGAAGTTAAGCTGTGCAAGCGTATTTCGCTTGTGTTCTCTTGCATCGAAGTACCCTTGGTATAGATCTTCTCTTATCTGTTCATCTGTGATGTGCATTGAATGAATAGATATAGATTAAGGAAAGGAAGAGTCCACTGGCCTGCAAATGCTTCGGCGACCGCCCGAACGGGGTAACCGTTAGCCCGATTGTTGTTGTTCCAGTTCCAGTTGCTCGAATTGAAGTTGAGGTAGTGACCGTTGTTGCTATTGTTGGCTGAAGCAGACCAATAGTAACCGTTGCTCCCAACGTTGTTGAGCGAACCATTGCTGTTGTTACGATAACCGGAGGCGGGGAAAATGTGGCCCTTTGATTGAATGGGTCGCGGGGTGGACTAAACCAGACCGCAAACCACCTTGATACATTGTACCATGATGATCTATCCCTGACGGGAACCCCAGACTGGTGTACCATAACCCAATAGGTTTTATCCTAAGAGGTAGGCCACTGAATTTGCGGGAACTCTGTGCCGGCATCATGGCCCGCTACATTCTCTCCCAAGACCTTTTGGGACTCTTCCTTTATGTCAAAGAACTATTGTTGAAAAGAAAACAAATCTGGCGACGTCGTTTTCTTTTTCTCTTCACTGGTACTCCATCCTACCATTTGTCTGACAAGATTGTCAGAGTATTGGGAAACATGGGCAAAATCTTTCTTCGTAAGAGAATTTGTCTCAACCAGTACTCTCAGAGAAATTTGCGTCTCAATAGACAGGTCAACTGCTTCTCGTAGTGACTCCAGTACCCGAACGTTAAGCCTGGCATGAGCAATACACACCATGACCCTCATTACTTTAGCCTTAATATCCCTGGCTACAGGCTTAGCATCGACCGGTACATTTCTAAAGCGGAATTGGCATTCCTTGTATAAATCGTAAGCAGCCTTAAAAGCCGGAATATTTTCGTATGGCAGGGCACCTTCAGCGTTCCAGTCACGCTTTTGTTTTTTGGGTTTGGTAGTTTCTGCCATACGTCAAAGTTCTACGTTTTTAAGTTTCTGTTGCAAGCTGTTCAGATATAGCATTGCTTCCATGGGAGTCATCGATGCAATATTAAGTGTTTTCACTTCTTGGAAACATTGCCTGAGAATTATATTTTCTTCCTGTTTGTCTGTATCTTCTATTTGTTCTTCCAAGATAAAAGTCTTTTCTGCTTTTTCTTTCTTTTCGTTATAATTATCGAGGATATGCTTTTTCCACTCTTGGAAATCCTTTTCATCTATTGCTTTATCCAGTTGTGCCGTCACATTACCCTGGTCATCTGTAGTGAAATTGAGGAATTTGAGATAAGTATCTTTTTGAGCAACAGGGACACCGATACTGACGAAAGGATCATCAAGACCTTTGAGTGTTTTGACATGCACTTTAAATGGTCTTATTCTCGTATGGAAGGCATATGCAGAACGTTCCAATACATTATAAAATAACCCTCTGTCATTAAAAAGAATTATCGCAGAGTGATTATCTTTTTCTCTATTTAATCTTTCTTTGAAAGTCATTTTTTACGTTGCATTATAGGGGTAAAACTAAATAATTTGCAAAATTATGAAAAAATGCGTAAGCGTTTACCCCCCCCCGTTAATTATTGTTAAAATCGAGTATTTTTTGTCCACCGTCCACTCGGCTTCGCCGAGATAATGGCGACTGGCCTTTTAAGGGCCAGTCGCATTAAAACGAGAAACTTTATAATTTATTCTTCGGCGACCGCCCGAACGGGGAAACCGTAAGCCCGATAGTAGTAGTCCCAGTACCAGTAGCCCGAATAGAAGTAGAGGCAGTGACCGTAGTTGCTATCGTAGGCTGACGCAGACCAACAGTAACCGTAGCCCCCAACGGGGCTGAGCGAGCCACTGCTGTCGTAACGTAGACCGGAGGCGGGGAAAAAGATTGGAGTACCACTTATAGTCCAATTTCTTCCTGGAGGTGTAGCCTGCCAAGCCGTCTGTCCGGAATTACTATTTGCATAATAGTAGAGGTTGCCGGTGGGGACGCAGAAGCCCGGTGGACATGGATCGTAAACGGTCTTGACCGTTGCTGTAGTGATATTACCAGTAGAAGTCTGGTTCATGTCCCAATAATTATACTTGTTTTCATTATATGGGCCATAGTTGGAACTATTATAATAGTGATTATCGGGGTTCTGTATAGTTGTTCCGATGGAATAGGCACCTGAAACAAGCGTTGGATTCTGTGCGTATGTGCCAGAAGCATTGTAGGCACCTATACATGGACGCTCTGCATCCTTACGTCCCCATTGATAATAAGTACATGGGTTATAATAGTTCGTACCTCCCGAAGTATAATCCTTAGCCGTAACCTCAAATTCAACAGTTATTCCATTGGCGGTAGCCCTCACCTGGCATAGGTCACCAGCATAGATAGTCGCACCTGCTTTAATCAATCCATCTACTTGTCCGACATTTACAGGAGCTACCTGATATGTATGAGATCCCGTAGCAACCGCTGTTGTAGAAGATAGCGTCTGCGGAGTAATCCAGATATGCCATGACCATACCACTGTTCCGCCCATTGTGGCAGCAATGACAGCATTGCCTTCTGCAATATTATCAGCATCTACCGTAAAGGTAAGATAGTCACCACTTATTTCAATGGAAGATATGATTCCTTTGACATCCTCCCAGATAAGTTTTGCACCGTCAGGCGTTGCGCTGTTGTTTTTCAGCCATGGGTCTGTGATTCCAGAACCAGCATGGTTTACAAGACGCTGAAGTGTATTTGAAGTCTGTGAAGTATAATAGGAAGAGTTGTTAGTTGAACCGTTTTTGATGGCGTTACCATATACCAAGGGAATCTTATAGGTGCCAGGAGCATGAACCAGATAGCAGTTAGCTGTTGTTCGTGACGCTCTTGCCGTTCCTGCATTATCTACCATAGAAAGATCCACGTCAGAAACAGGACTTGCAGCCTTCAGCGTTGCATCTCCAGTTACCGTTCTGGATGCTCCAGTACCTTTTGATGTTGTGGTTGATGTAGAATTTGTTGTAGTCACCAGGAATTCGGTAGGTTCACCATCAACGGTATTTGTTGTAATTGTTAACCATGATGGCTTTGTAGTAGTCCAACTACCCCATGAACTTCCAAGATTGGAAGATGTGCGGTATTGCCAACTTGATACCGTTCCTGTTATTTCACCACCAACAGAAGTCATATATTTGCCGGCTGATGCACGTAAAGACAAACCACCCACAGATGTGGTTGTATTTGGCTTCAGCAAGAAATATTGTGTCGAACCTTCCACATAGGGTAAATTCGTTTCAAAAACTTGTGATCCTTCATATTTGGTTCCATCCCCATCTGTATAATACCATTTGTTACGAGAATTACCAATAATAGCCAGGCCGCGTTTATGTTGCATGGTGAACTTAACAGTACGGGTACCCGTCACAATACCTTTAGCAATCATAAGATTACTGTATGTGAAGTTTGCCTTGGTAGATTGGTCTGCCTTCCAGAAGTAATTACTGCCGTCTGATATGAAATTTGAAAACTTTGTATCAACGGCATCCACTGTGCCAGACGTACTGACAGAATACGTCGATGACCGCCATGGGAAGTAGGCATAGTAAGTATAGTCTGGGTTATAGACTACGGTAGATGCCGGAGTCCATGAGCCATCAGACTGGCGTGTGAACTTCACGTTGGAACTGACATAGGATGATCCGTTGAAGGCATATACACCAATAGCATCCCCTTCCTCGAAGGTTGTAGCGGGGAAACCGTCATAAGCTGCACGAGTTAACTTACCAGCCACCTCGTCTGTCACCTCGATTTTAATACCAGTGCCATCATCAACATATACTGTTGTGAGAGCATCGTCCTGAGTGCATGATGTGATAGTTATAGCAGCTATCAAGCTCAGAAAAAATTTCTTTGTCTTCATAATGATTATATTAAAAATGATTATCTTTTACTTGGTTCACCGTTAGTGAAGAAGAGTTGTTCAACCTGACCGCCTTGTACTGTTGTGGTCTTGGTTCCGAGAGTTGTTGCTACGCCAGGCTTTGCTAAGAAATAACAATTGCCACCTATGGCATAGGGAATATTTGGTGAGAATGTCTGAGTAACCTCCCATGTATCAGAGGGGTTATCTTCATCATAGTAAGACAACGAGGCCTTAGTAACAAGTAAGCCCATCTTGTGTGCCAAATTAAAAGCCACCTGAACCTCATGGAAGTACGGCATACTGTTGGTGCCTTTGGCTACCATCAAGTCCTGAGCCGTGAATTTTGTCACATTGCTTTGGTCTGCAGCAGGAGTCCATGAAGATATAACCGATGCAAAGAAAGAGTCAGCAGATGAGACATCAGGTGTAGCGTTGATGGCTGGAGCAGCAGTAAGAGTTTCTTGCCAAGGATAGTAAGCAAAGAATGAATAGCTTCCGAGACCCGTAATATATTCTATAGGTTCTTCGGCGTTCCATGTACTACCATTGTAGGTGTATTTTCTGTTTGCTATTGCCACCTTTCCCGTCTTATCACAGGCGAATATTCCAATGGCATCCCCTGATTGGAAGGTTGTTTGGAATGTTTTATTGCCTGAACTTTCACTAAACCCTGAGTATGTAGCACGAGTCAGACCCTCTCCAGACCATTGTTCAGGAGAAACAGACAAAGAAAGATATTGTTTGTTTTCTCTTTCAGGATTTTCACTATTTTCCTGGCTACAGGATGTTATGAATATCCCTGCCGCCATCAGGAGGAAAATATTCCATCCGAATAATCTCATAGATTTCTTCATATATATAAATTTTAATTATTCTTCGATCCAGTCTTCGATACCGTTGTCATTACCATTTTCTATATCTGGTTGAGTCCAAGTATTATTGGTTCCGACAGATCCTATGCCGAGATATTTCACTTCCATTTCCCAGTTTTGGATATCCGTCTCACTGTCAACGATTATAATACCTTCTCCGAGAGTAAGGGTAAACGTATATACTTTCCCTTCTTCCAGTTCAAGGTTAGCGTCAAGCGTGTGATAATAATGCTTTCTAACGCCGTTTACTGTTGCATCCACGTCAAAAATCTGTGTACCACTTGTTATTGTTTGTGGCAACATGATAAAGTGGTTTGTTGTTCCTGTTATATCCAGCGTTGCATCTGCTGCTATAGACGAACCAACAGAAAGTAAGAAAGGATTTAATGATGTAGAGTTAGTAGAAGGTGAGAGCGTCCATTTTGGTGACGTGCTCTCGCAATAGGTTCCAGTATATTTAACGCCATATACACCAAGAGAATGTACTGTAATTGATGTACTTCCTTGGTTATAAACATTAAAGCGTAAGTCTGCACACCGATGAGAGAATGTCAGAGCCACCGGTTCCGTGATACCCTCACCGCTATGGTTCAGCACATCTGCTGTAATAAAGTCACTTTGGCTGGTTATAGCTGACGGTACAGTATAAGTATAGCGAGGATAGCCAAGGTCGTTTTCCGATACCACTGTCAGTCCAGCAGCTCCATACGGAGCATAGGCAAAGAAAGAAACTTTATAGTCTGTTCCCGGCCAGTAATGGTTGCTAATACCTGTTTCAGCTACTATGCCTTCGTTAAACCAATATGATCCGCATGCTGCCGTAGCAAAATCATCAGCAGCAGGATATATGGATGTAGATACTCCAAAGGTTGTTATAGTAGGTTTTGTGAGCTGTGTTGCTCTTGTGATTGCCTTTACGGAATGTATCTCCATGGGAGTAAAGGCAATAGGTTTTTTCGATTTCTCCGTTGGAGTCTGTTCCCCTGTTCCTTCATCCATGTAGTTTGTGCATCCTACCAATGTTGCAACCATCAGAGCTGCTATGATTATATTTATTTTCATTGTCTTCAGAATTAAAATTTATTTAATAAGCGGATGAGCTATACATAGGTAAGCTCACCCGCTTGAAACCACCTTGATAGGAATCATCAGGGGTTGACTTCCCTGTTATACTGTCAGATTATGCTTAGAAAGCATAGTCACCACCGACAACGGGTGTCCAGTCCTCAGCAGCGGTAACAGTATAGGTAATGGGGATCATGTTGGTGAGAGCATCACCGTTCTCATCGTAGCCACCAGAACCATTACCGAATACGAGTGTGTAGGTGTACTTCTTACCGAGTTCCCATGCAACAGTTGTCAGATCGAAGGGAACATACACATACTCAAACTCGTTAGCGCCAGAGGCAGCACCAATCAGCCAAGTACCAGAGTTATTATCCTGTACCTTACACTTAATCTTCAGGTAAGAACCAGTAGCGTCAGCAATAGCCTTCTCAGGAGCAGCATGTGTCCAAGCAGTCTGAGTCTGAGGAATCATCATCAGAGCACCATCTGTATTGGTCAGGTTCTGAGCAGTGGTAGAGGTCATAGTACGAGCAGCTGTAGTAGCATCAGCGTCAGCACCCTCAATCAGACCTACAGAGAAGTTAGACTCAGGATCGCCAGTAGCAGCAGCACTCAGAGTTGCCAGATCCTCACGATAACCTACCGTACCCGTGTTGTGAACGTTGCAGACTGAAATCTCAGATACGACAGCGGTAATGGTGGGGTTAGCAACCTTACCAGCGAACACTACCTGAGAGAGAGCGTGCTTGAAAGTCAGACTAACGGGAGCACCAGTAGCAGCGTTATTAATTCCAGTAGCAGAAGCGAACATAATGTCCTTCTGGTTAGCAACATCAACTGGAACAGTTACGTTAGCCACCAGACGGGGATGTCCTTCATAAACTGTGTTAGCCAAAGCAAACGAAGCGTCAGCCGACGGAGTGACAGCCTGGAAGTCGAGGTTGCCAGAGGGCCAGTACTGCTGCTCGGCTGGTGTGTGGTAAGTCCAAGCACCAACACCATCACCATCAATCACAATACCAGCGGCGGGAGTTGAAGCATCACCAACATACTTACCAGAACCGTCAGAGTAGTAGCCGAGTACCTGGAAGTCGTTGATACGAGAGAGGAAGTTGGCGGCAGTTGTTGCGGTACCTCTTCCTGCGATAGAACCGTCCTGACCGGCAATAAAGCCCATCATGGCCTTGCCGTCTTCAGAGATACCAGCAGCTCCTGCCACATCCTCGTCGTTAGAACAGCTGGTAAAACCAGCACACAGTGCGCATGCAATCAGCGCGAAAGAAAAAATCTTCTTCATTGTACTTAATAAATTAAAATGTTAATAAAATAAGAAAACTATATAAGAGTTGTTACTCTGTCTTTTAAAAACCTACGTCTATATTAATATTCTCCCATTCTTCGAGATTGATGTCAAATGTATTCTTACTGCTGATATAATCTCGGATGTCTATATCCAATGATGGGATTTCAATATCTATTTTTGGATTACCCTGCTTATATTTCGCAAAGATATCCGTCACATCAATAGGAAGATACACCTTTCCTGAGTCTGTCCAGAAAAACAGCACCATCTTATGTGGAAGGTTGTTTTGATCCGTGGGATTTACACCAAACACATAGAATGACCCGTATATGGTATTATCTACCTGATTATAATTACAGTCAAACATCACTGCTACGGCATTTTCCGTTTTATTCTGGATATTGATATATCGTTTCCCAGCTACGTTGTTTACCGCTCCCCTCACCTGTTTTACCCAGGACAGGCCTTTTATTCCGTGAATTTTATAGTCCACGGTAATAATCATACTATCCGGCACCAGTGTTATTCTTTTGTTTTTTTCCAAAACTGACACTGGAGTGTCATAAGAGTGAACCATATAGTCCGGGCAGTAGAACACCTGTTGTCCGTTATAGATGCTATCCAGCACAGTAGGAATCTCCACATTTTCCTTGGTATTATATTGTGGAGTCGTTGCATACAATTTATTCTGCATATCATAGTCAGCCGTCAGAACATGTTCTGTATCGTTATTCCATGCCACCACATTATAGAATCCTCCTGGCAGTTTTACCGTTGCTGGACATATGGATTTTGGGAGATCAAAGAAAATATAATTTTTAGAGTTGTCGATTTTATCCTGTGAATAAAAAGCTACACGCATAGCATGAGGAACGCTATCAACTTTGGCCCAATTGAAGTCCACTATTACAGGTAGCAGTTCCGTACCGCCCTCACTTTCGAAATCCTTATATTGGCAGGATGTCGCTCCCATGACAACCAGAATGGCTGCCATGAGGGTTTTTCCTTTATATAATATCTCTTTCATCATAGGACAAAATTATTTTTTATTTATGTTATTGATATTCCAAACCAATGTAGCTTCCAGCTTCGTAGGTCCGAACCAAGTTATTTTCTTATAGCCGATGGCCTTATACCATGTCTCAGAGGGTATATATTCCATGTATTTGCTCTGAAGATATCCTATGCCGATAGTAAAGTCAAAGCTCAGTCGCTTGTTCACCGGCATAGACCATCCATAGCTTACTCCGATGCTGAATGTCTTTGAGAGATCTGAACATTGATATCCCTTATTACCAAACTCGAAGTCGTATGTAGCAAGATAGCCATACACCCCTACATGATGTCCCTTGTATGGAGTAATCTGTTCCTTGGCACCGAGATAGTAACGTCCTTCCAGGTGAAAAGCATAGTTAGACCAGTATCTATGGTTTTTACTGCTATTCCACCAGGCACCAACATAGTCAGCAAGAAAGGCAACCCCCATATCGGTTTGCAGTTCCACGCCAACATTTGGAGAAAGAGCCAGCCAGTACAGACCGTTAGTACGTAGTTGTACCGTTGTCGGCTTACCCTCCAGGGCATACACCTCTTGACCTCGTGCTGTTGCTATTACAGTCATCAGCATCACCACTGAGAGTACCAGCCCTTTTACAGATGTCATATTAGAATATCTCATATTTTTATTGATGAAGTTCAGATTACTTATCTTTCTCTTGTTTTCCGGCTTCCTGAATTTTCTTCTTTTGCCAGGGGAATATCCATATACGTTTTGTCTTCACCTTTTCGGGTTTCGACTCTTCAACTTCCTGTGTTTCTTTTCTGTCGTTATAATAGATATTATATGTTGTCTTCTGTATTTTCTCAAAGTTCTGTTTTATTTTGTTTCTTTCCGCTTTAAGGATCGTATCATTCTTTATGGTCGTTGTCATTGCGTTGCCGAAAGCATTATACACCTTATAAATTTCACCTTCGTACAGGTTCAATGCAAAGTATTCATCCATCGGCATTTTCCCTGCCAAGTTATGATATTCCGGGATGGTATATGTATTGTGGAGGTATTTCTCCAGCTCACCATATTGTACCCAGAACAGCGGATAGCGTACCGGTTCCTCTGAAAATTCATCCTCCATGACTATGACCGGACAGAGTGCCAATACTCTTGTGGAGAAAGAAGAGTTGATGACATCGTAGTATATAGTCTCTTTCAGATAGAATTTTGTCACCTCTGCGAAAGGAACATCGCTCTTATTGACGCTGATTGTATCACCTTTGCTTGTATAGTTGATATGGAAGTCATCAAGAATCTGTTTTATAGTTGTCTGATTTCTCTTAATCAGTCGCTCATTGCCGTCTATGTCATATTTATAGAGCTTTATTTTTCCGTCAAGAGCCACCTCAAATATTCTCGCAAACAATCCTGTTGTTTCTTCCTCCTGGAAGCTGTCGCTATAAAGTCCTGCATTACGTTCCTTCGTCAGATCCAGTTCCCTATAGATGTCCTGTCTCCATTCTATTGTCTCGTCATCCATAGGAACACCAGTAGGCCAGTCTTGCTGTCTTACTGTGTCCTGTGCAAGAATTTGTGCTTGCCCTGTGAGGATGGAGAGGGCTGCGAGGATGATTATATTTACATTTCTGAACATATATGATATTTATTGCCTAATGAAATAGAATTTTTACTATTACAGAATAGAGTCCTCCTTTATATTTTCTGGCCTATTTTCTCTGTTCTCGAAGCAGATTACCAAATGATAAGTACCGCCTATTATTGTAAGATAGAATGTCACCGGCTTGTTATAGTTCTCATAGGAATCCCCTTTTGTATCGTCGACATTCTGAAAGAACTCGGCAAGATACCAGTTTTCCTGGATATATTGATCTATTTTTTGTTTATCTGAAGTATACACAAAACTATTCGATTCATATTCCTTATAATTTTTATGGTCTTTGAACCAAGCAATAAGGGTATTGTATTTCTCGACAGCCTTCATAGGATCTGTGACACCTTCCTTGTCAATCAGTTTGATAGCGTAAACTCCCTTCTCACTTTCCAAGACGGAAGCGTACACCTTCATCTGGTTAAATTCACCAGCCAAGATGGTCATGTCATGCAGCTCAAAACCTTTCTTTATTAGTTTACTTGTAACATCAGCTGCTGTCCCCGTAACTGGAATGTCAGCGAAGTGAGTTACGTTTTTCTTGGCAGCCATAGCCATAGTAACGGTTGCCGTCAAAAGGAATAATATACCAACCAACTTTTTCATATTATCGACTTTTATTATTTCTGTTTTGTTTGTTTATTTAATAATTATCTCCATTGAGCTTTTTAGTTTTCTCTCTATCCCGTCAGGTCCTACGGCCGTCACATAAGAGATATAAAACCGCCGATTTTTTGCCAGCTTTTGAAATGTCTCTTTCTGACGTTCCGAGAAGCTGCTATCCTCTGATGCCATCACTACGGCATTACCCATACGGTCAAAGAATACAGTTTCAAAGTTCTTCACTCGAAATGGTACATCCAGTATGCCATCATCTATTGCTGCCTGAACACCTTTTGCAGTTGTAAGAGCTGTACGGCTGATAAAGCCACCTCTAAATCTTTCCGTATTCTCTTTTTCATCCCTTATACTGATGAACATTGTCGGTTCTGGCAGCCGGCGAACCTTAAACTCATAGATTCCCATTAACTGCTGTTTTCCTTCAGAGTTTGAGAATACCGAGATTTTTGCTATTCCTGTCTTGGTAGGTTTCGCAATATATTTTCCGTCTCCCGTTTTGTTCAACTTGCCGCCGTCCATTGAAGCTGTTATCTGTGTACGAGGTACGCCAGGTACACTGATACTTATTGGATTGTTATATCCGGCAGAGAGTACATTCATTAGGTCTGACGATATCGTTGCCATCGGTTCTATCACACTATATGACTGCGAGAATTTCCTTCTGATGGTATTT
>JAEEGL015309078.1_pt1 | contig 14154 bp, 17 predicted proteins | sample 9134231 | NCBI WGS metagenome assembly JAEEGL01 (sample SAMN16246548, study PRJNA631951) | gut metagenome | biome: gut microbiome; feature: rumen; material: fiber-attached | host: Bos | place: Iran: Karaj | collected 2018-10 | reverse complement strand
TATTTCATCTGTTGCACTGTGATCTTCTTTTAATGAATATTTAATTGTGACTTCTCCATCCTTTAAAGCTGTAAACATACTACCATCAAATGATAAATAATCACTATCATATTCAATATCAAATAACGATGCATTATCTGCATAATGACTAATCCTGATTTGGAATGAATCCCCAATCATCAAAGGTTTTTGTTACCGAAAAAGGATTGGAGGCATATTATAAACATTAACTAGAATACTGCCGCTAATTGTAGGATCATTTTTAAGCGTTAATGAAATAACTGTATAACCTTTCTTTAAACCAATCAAGAAGAAATCATCATCAATGTACGCAACATCTTCATCAGTAGAATAAATATTAAATACACTTAAATCATCATATCCTTGAACTTCTAAAGAGGCTTGAGTTCCAACATAAATATTATCTTCATCAAATGAAATAACTAATTCATCTTCACCTTTCATATAACGAGCTTGAAGATTATAATTTCCATTTTTTACCTTTTCAACTTTTGTGTCACCTTGATACCAACCAATAAAAACATAACCATCTTTTTTAGGAGTTGGTAGATAATACTCTTCTCCTTCTAAAATTGTGTCTAAAAGGACATCACACTCTCCACCATCGAGGTCATAAGTTATTTTGTATTCCTTTAGATCAATTCTAAGAACAGTCGTTGTAAATAGATTAAACTCCATACTAGTATTACCAATAGATGCCAAAACAGAAACTGAAACTTCTTGATCATGATCTAATCTTGTGACTACGCCATCACTATTTAAGGCATTATTACTAGTACTCCATTCTAGTTTAACTTCTTTTCCATCAAGTACTATTTGTTTAGGAAAATCTAAATCCACTTTAGTTTCAATAGGAAAAATAAAATAATTCTCTACTTTCCTAAGAGTATTTAAATCATCTTTTTCACAACCAAGTAGCAAGAACGATAAGAAAAGAAAACATATTATGATAAGTCTTTTCTTCATTTTACTTCCTCAATATTTTATATTTACGTACACTTGTTTGAACTAAACTTCTAAATTCAACACGGTCAAAATGATCAAAACCAGAAATAGAAACTATATAAGCTCTTTTTGAATCAATAAAAATAAAGATATAATCTTTAGTTTCAATTACTTGATATAGTTCACTATATTTCTTTTTAAGTTCATTACGACTATCTTTTTGGGCTAGAACCAAGCGAACATCTTCTTCTGAAAACTCAAATTCATAATGAATCTTTTCATATAGTTCTTTATATTGTTCATAAGTCTTTTTAATTTTGTTCTTTAAGAAAAGATAAGATAGGATTGGGAATATTATCACAATTGATACACCCATTATTCCAATAACCCAATTCTTGATGTAAAAACCATAACCTGCAAATACTAATACCGCTATCATATAGATAATAAAAATAGGTAGCGAACGAAGTCTAATAATAACTTCATTTAGTTTTGCATGTTCTTTATAACCAATAGTTGTAATATTTTTCATTATTATTCACCATGGATTTCGTTTAATCCATCAGTATAGATCATTAAACGAACATCTTCATCATAATTATTTTCAATCGCATTTCTAAACATTTTAATTGGATTATATGAATAAACAGTGAAATGTTCAATCGTTGTGACAATGATTATTTTCTTTGCTCCTAGTGCTTTAGCGATAGGAACTGAAAATATTGCATTCTCATTAGTTGTCTTCGATTTGTTTTCAATTAGAATATCATCTTCATTAACACCATCTCGAATTAAACATTTTGCCATTGCCTCAGCTTCACTGATACCTGCTTTATAATTGGCAAGACCACCAGAGACAATTATTTTATCAATCTCTTTTCCGAAATATAGTTCCTTAGTCATCGCTAAACGCTTCTCTAATATTTTTGAAATTGAACCATCATCATTAAGCCAATTTCCTAAAACAATCGCAACAGTCATAAATCCTCCTAAACAATTATAGATTCTTTCTTTATATCTATAGATATTATACTCTCATTAGGACCTTTTTTCAATTTTATTTTATGACAAATATCGGGGTTTTAGCCCGTTTTTCATTATTTTATTATATGAAAATTTCCTACTATATAGTGCTTACACACCTTGACATTATATCTATTTTTAGGTAAAATATAGTGATTTTTTAGGAGGACAAAATGAAAGCTTACGAACGATTATTAAAATATGTAAAAGTCCATACGACATCTGACCCAAATAGTGCATCACATCCATCAACAGAGATTCAAAAAGATTTGGGTAGAATTATGGTCGAAGAATTAAAAGAACTTGGGTTAGTTGATGCCTTCATGGATGAACATTCATATGTTTATGCATCACTTAAAGCCACGGATGAGAGCCTCCCAACCATTGGTTTAATTGCCCATCTTGATACTTCTTTTGATGCAAGTGGCGAGAATGTTTCGCCACAAATCATCCCTAATTATGATGGTGGTGATGTTGTTTTAAATAAAAAAGAAAACATCATTTTGAAAGTTTCTGATTACCCTGAACTTAAAAATAGAAAAGGGGAAACCCTAATTTGTACAAACGGATTAACTCTTCTTGGCGCTGATGATAAAGCGGGAATTGCGGAGATAATGACAACACTTGAAATCATCATCAAAGAAAATATTCCTCATGGAAAAATCCTTGTTTGTTTCACACCTGATGAAGAAATTGGTGAAGGAACTACTTGTTTCAATTATGATCTATTCAAGTGTGATTATGCCTTTACAATTGATGGAGGAATTGAAGGTTCCATCAATTATGAGAACTTCAACGCAGCTAGTGCTCTAGTCACAATGAATGGTATTAATATTCATCCTGGAAGTGCTAAAAATCATATGATTAACTCAATTGAACTTGCTTATGAATTTTATAATCTATTACCTAAATTTGATAAGCCTCAGTTTACTGAAAACTATGAAGGATTTAATCATTTAAATGATATTAAAGGTAACGTTGAACAAACCAAAATGGGATTTATCATTAGAAACCATGATATGAAATTATTCGAAAAACAGAAAAAAGATTTCTATTTAATCCAAGAGTTTATGAATAAGAAGTATGGTGAAAATACTTGTGTGGTTGAGATTGAAGATAGTTACTACAATATGTATGAAATATTAAAAGATCATATGGATATCATTGATTTGATTATCGAAGCAACAAAGATGGCTAACTTAAAACCACTTATTCATCCAATTCGTGGAGGAACAGATGGTGCCCGTTTAACATATAATGGTATAATCTGTCCAAACCTCGGAACCGGTGGAGCAAACTTCCATGGCCGTTTTGAATATATAACAGTTGAAGGTATGGATAGAGCGACTGAAGTTATTTTAAATATCATAAAAATAGCAAAATAAAAAGAGGAATTTAATTGAAATAGTAAAGTATTTGTAGACACAAAAAAAGAATATTTATTTAATATCCCCGTTCAGTTCTATACTGAACGGGATTTTTATACCCTAGGGTATAAGAAAGACGCTCATTATTAAAATAATGAATGTAATTATTTATTGATTCATAAATATTATTTGAGCTATATATTTTAAAATCTTTATATAGTTCTTCCTTAATCCAACCATTTAAAGATTCAATAATTGGGTTATCAGTAGGAGTTCCTGCTCGACTCATTGATCTTTTTATGGTATAATATTCGTGTAGCTTGTTGAAAGCTTGTGAGGAATATACTGCACCTTGGTCAGAGTGGACAATCGTTTCAAGGTCTTTATATCCTCTTTTTATTTTGGCTTCTAGAAAGTTTTTATATGCATCGAAATGATTTGAAATTCCAACACCGTGTTTAGATGGCTTGATGTCTGATCCTACTATTTCATTATTAAAAACATCTACGAAGAATATCCAATCATATGCTTTGCCATTACAATGAATCATAGTTCCATCTGTAACTACTTTTTCAAATGGTCTTGATGCATTAAAGTTTCCACTTAATACATTCTTATATTTAATATTCTCTTCACCTGCTTTAACCCATGTTTTTCTAGCTTTAGATCTAATTCCAAGTTCTTTACAGATTTTATGGCATAATAGGTCTGAAAATACCTCTCCAGTTGCGTTTCTTATAACTTGGGCAATATGTCTATAGCCATACGTTGAATGATGGCTATGGACTTCTTTTATTTCCTCAGCTAGTGATCTTCTATACTTTTTCCAGTTAGGTTCAACCCCTTTACGAGAAAGCCATTTATAATATCCGCTTCTAGATACATTCATCACCTCACACAAGCTTCGTATATTGTAGTCCCGAGAAAGAAGCTCTACTATTTCATATTCCGTATGGATGATTTCGCGATAATTGCATCTTCCTCGGTGTACCCTTTTTTTAATCGTTCATTCTCGATTCTAAGTAACATGTTTTCATACTCTAATTGCTCTAATGGAGTTAATTCTTTTTTGTTAGAATACTTTGAAAGAGGATTACCTGGTTTACGTTTGTTTTGTAAACCTTCAATTCCTTGTTCGTTATATCTCTTTATCCAGTTTGAGACCATTGAATTTACAATACCGTATTCTTTTTCAATTTCATAAGCAGATTTTTCACCTGATATTACCATATTAACGTATTTAAACTTTTCTTCTTTAGACCATTCTCTATTCTTTCCACCTTTAGGTCTTCCCATTGTTTTCTCCTTCCCGGCGAACCCCTAGGGGTTCTACCTCTCTAATAGTATAACATAATAAAAAAACTATTAATAAACACTAATACTTTTTTAGTGTCTACTAATAGTTTATCATTTCAATTTAATTCCTCTTTTTTATTATCTATGAATGGCGTGGAAACATACACCAACAACATTTGGTCCACAGTGGCTTCCAGCTGTTGGATTAACGACGCAAAATTCAATGTTTAGATTATTTCCATATTTATCTACTAACATCTTCTTGAATTGAGTAGCGATTGGTAAGCAGTCAGCATGAGCAATAATAATACGATAATCCTCAATATGATCTTGAAGTTTTTCAACATATGAGAATAATTTATTTAGAGTATTATTTCTTCCCATAGCCTTATCGATAGAAACCATTTCTCCTTCTGAACTCATATAGATGATTGGATGAATGCCAAGCATTCCACCCATGAAAGCAGAGAATCCACTTACACGACCACTCTTAGCGAAGAACTTAAGATCATCAGCATAGAAATAAATCGCAAATTTATCAACTTCAGTTTCAGCCCACTTCATAATTTCATCAATTGATTTTCCAGCAAGAACTAGTTCGCCAATTTCGAAAGCGATAGCACGACTAATAATAGTAATACCTTTTGTATCGATAGAATAGAACTTACGTTCTGGATATTTTTCTTTTAATTCCTCAAGGGCAATATTCATTGCATTAAATGTGCCGGACATTTTACGAGAAAAATGAACATATAAAATATCATTACCAGCCGCAAAATGTGGTTCAAAATATTCCACATATTTTTCAGGATTGATTGCACAAGTTTTAGGAACAACTCCGCTTCTTAAAGTATTATAGAAAGTATGATAATCAAATTCATCGAAATCAACATATGGATAAATTTCTTTATCATTTAATATATATGGCATACTAATTAAATTATAGCCATACTTTTTACACGATTCCGGAGTCATATCGCAATCTGTATCAGTGAATAAAACTAACATAATATACCTCCATAATTGTTATTCTAATATATTTTAAAGGTTTTTTATACAAATGTCAATTATTTTATCCTGTTATTAGACAACCCTTTTTCGATTGTCGAACATTTCTTGCGGCCTTGACTTGAATAGATTAAAATGATAGAATAATATGTAATTTATGAGAATAAGGAGTAACAATTATGATGAAAATTGTATTAGATGCTTTCGGTGGTGACCGCAGTCCACAAGTGAACGTTGAAGGAGCCGTAAGAGCATTAAACGATAATAAAGACTTATATTTAATTTTAACTGGTGATGAGAAAATCCTTACTGAGGAACTTTCTAAATATGAATATGATAAGAATCGTTTAGAAATTTTACATGCACCAGATGTTATTTCTTGTGAAGAAGTTCCAACTGTTGCAATAAAGCAAAAGAAAGAAAGCTCTATGGTTAAAGCCTATGACTTACTACACACTGATGATGAAGTAAAGGCCATGGTTACATTAGGCTCTACTGGTGCCGTTTTGGTTGGAGCTGTTCTTAAGATTGGTCGTATCCCTGGTGTTAAAAGACCAGCCTTCTGTCCAATTATGCCAACAATGAATCATTCTATCGTTGGTATTTGTGATAGTGGTGCTAATGTTGATTGTGATCCAATCAACCTAGTTCAATTTGCCTTAATGGGTTCTTTATATATGGAAAAGACATACGGAATTGAAAACCCAAGAGTAGCACTATTAAACATTGGAACTGAAGATATTAAGGGTGATGCTTTACGTAAAGAAGTTTATCCACTTCTTCGTGATAATCCATCAATTAATTTTGTTGGAAACATGGAAAGTAGAGACACATTATCTGGTAATTACGATCTAATTGTTTGTGATGGCTTCAGCGGCAATGTTCTAATTAAATCAACTGAAGGAACTGCCTTAGAACTATTAAAGCTTTTGAAGAAATCTTTCACTTCAAGTTTCAAAAACAAAATGGGAGCTCTTCTTCTAAAGAAGGAAGTTTATAAGATTAAAGATTTTATGGATTATAACAACTATGGTGGCGGTGTAATGCTGGGAACACGTAAGACTATTATTAAAGCCCATGGTTCAAGTAAGACAAATGCGGTTTATAATTGTATTATGCAAGCATACAATATGGAAAAGAACAATTTAAGAGAAGCAATTAGTGAAGCAATCTCGAAAGAAACTGCCGCAAATCAAGAATAAAAAAATAAGCTATTGGGTAAATGATGTAAAATCATTTTAAACTCAATAGCTTTTTATTATATTTCAATTAGTTCATAGTCTAAAGAACCAAATCCAAGTTTACTTGCAGCTTTGATTGTGAGAAGACCATTTCTAGAATTAACTCGTTCCATGAAATGTTCACGACCTCTGTCTTTTGATTTCAATACTAAATCAATACAAGCCTGATCAATCGCAATTGGATCAAGAGAGGCAAGAACTCCAATATCTTTTAAGCATGGGTCTTCCGCAACGGCACAACAGTCACAGTCAACGGACATATTCATCATAACATTAACAAAAGCAATATTACCTTTAAAGTATTCAACAACTGATGAAGCCGCATCGGCCATTGATTCTAAGAATAAATCATGAGGAGCAGTCCATATTTCATCTTCTTTATCACTTCCCGCTGAATGTATGTGAAGTTTTCCAAATGAAGATGCCACTCCGATTGATAATTGTTTCAGAGCACCACCAAAGCCACCCATAGGATGACCTTTAAAATGGGATAGTACTAACATTGAATTATAATTTTTAAGATTACGTCCAACATAGTTTTTCTTAATAACTTTCCCATTTGGAATATCTAATACCATGTCTGGTCCCACAGCGTCCATTAAATCGAATTGATAATAATCATTCCATCCATGTTTCTTGATTGTCTTCAAATGTTTCTCAGTAGTGTTTCTTTCGCCTTCATAAGCTGTATTACATTCCACTACAGTCCCGTTAACATATTCAATGATATCTTTAAACATTTCAGGATGAATGAAGTTTTGATTTCCAGCTTCTCCAGAATGAACTTTTACCGCAACTCTTTCTTTTAATTCAATGTTTAACATTTTATATAGTTTTAAGATACTTTCTGAACTTATTTCTTTTGTGAAAAACACTTTTGCTTTTTCCATTATTTTTTCCTTCCTGATTCAACTAATTCTTTCTCAAATTCGATAGGATTCTTTTTATAGTAATCTTGGTGGAAACTATCAGCCTCATAAAATGATTTAAATGGTTCAATAGAAATAAATGTTTTCTTGCCAACCATTGCCTCAATTTCTTTGACGCGGTTTATAGCTTCTTCTTTTTCTTTTTCATTTAGATAATAAACTGCGAGTGTATATGATCTTCCCCGATCGATATATTGTCCTTCACCATCAAATAAATCAACATGAGTTAAGAAACATTCTAATAATTCTTTATATGACACTTTATTTTCATCATAAATAATTTTTATTGTCTCTCGGTGATTGGTGAGTTGATGCTTTACATCTTCGTATGTGGGATTCACTTCATCTCCGCCTGAAAACCCGCTTATGACTTTCTCTACTCCATTAATATCATAAAATACTGGTGTGATGCACCAGAAGCATCCCCCGGCAAAATAACATTCCATTTTAATCACTTCTTTCTATATATTATATATAGTAATAATTAATACTATTATTAATTTAATAAATCATCTCTAATTGCGATGATTTTTCCATTATATTTATAAACTCGAGGAACTCTTCTTCCAATATCACAAAGAACTTTATAAGGACTTGTTTTATTGTACTTAGCTGTATAATCAACACTTATTCCTTTTCCATAAATAATTACTTCGTCACCAACTTTTGCCTCATCATCAACAATGACCATCATTTGGTCCATGCACACTCTACCAATGACTGTGCACTTCTTGTCATTAATCATCACATACGTACCAGTGCTCTCTCGGCAGAATCCATCAGCGTATCCAACCGGAATCGTCGCTACTCTTGTTTCTTTATCAGCCACAAAGAGACCATTATAAGAGACAGAATCTCCTTTATAAATCGTCTTAATATGCGAGATACGCGATTTCAAAGACATAACATATTTAAATTCATGTGGTAATGGTGATGGATTAACACCATAAAGAATAACACCAGCTCTAACCATATCTAGATGATAATCTTCGTAATCAAGGATCGCTCCTGAATTAGCGCAGTGATGAACTTTAAATTTAATACCATTATTTTCTAAATAGGAAACTGCATTAGTGAAATTAGCATATTGTTTCTTAGTATAATCATTGATTCCTTCATCTGATTTTGCGAAATGCATAAATATTCCATAAGGATTTAAATTAGATAATTTACAAGCTTCTAAAGCTTCATCTAATTCATTGTGTTTATCATGGAATTGAAAACCGATTCTTCCCATTCCCGTGTCAATTTTAAGATGAATATTGATTGTGACATTACTTTCTTTAGCATTATCATTCAACATTTTGGCATATTCAAGGGAATATACACATTGATCGATATTATATTGTGATAGTTCTTTTGCACAATCGACTGGAGTGTAGCCAAGAATTACTATTGGTGTTTTGACTCCACCATTACGAATCTCAATCGCTTCTTCGATATTTGATACCGCAAAGTAATTTGCACCTAATTTCTCCAAAAATCTTGATACTTCTACAGCACCATGTCCATAAGCATCAGCTTTCACTACGCAACAGACAGGACCTTTTACCTTCTTGAAGTTTTCTTCTAAGGCATTTAAATCAATTTCCGCAATTACTCTTTTTTGAATGTTTTTAACTTCCATTTTACTTTCCTTACTATCTCTTGGTAAATTTATACATTTTTGATTCTTTTTTTTATTCATTATATCATAATTACAATTATTTATGCAACGACTAATACTTTTCATCGTAATAAAAAAAGGCTAGAATAATTCTAGTCTCCTTTTAATATAGTAAATTGAACACCGATCAATCGTTATAAAGTTCAACTACATTTTTCAATGACTGGTCAAACTAAATAATATTCGACAAAATTATCATTTTTTGTCGAATATAGTCGACAAAATAAAATGGCGGAGCAGAAGCGTGCTTATTCGAACACATAATAGCAACATGTACTTTTGCTTAATCATGGTTAATATATTTTTTTATTTCTTCTTTTGTTATGTTACCCTTAGTTATAATTGGAATAATTTCTTTTATTTCATCAATATTCATATCCCACCATTTAAGTTTTTCTAACAATTCAATTATTTCCGCATCAAATCGATATTTTTTTACAATACAAGGATTACCTACGCATATTGAATATGGTGGCAAATCTTTAGATACAACTGAATTTGCTCCTATAATTACACCATCTCCAACATGAACACCAGGAAGTAATGTGACATTTTGTCCAATCCATACATCGTTTCCAATTATTGTATCTCCTTTAAAAGGTAAATCATTTATTTCAGGTGATTTGGCTTTCCAACCATCCATTACATAAAATGGAAATGTAGTTATAGCATTCATTTGATGGTTTGCGCCATTCATAATGAACTCTACATTTGAACCTATTTGGCAAAATTTACCAATTATTAACTTATCACCTAAGAAATCGTAATGATGTGTTACTCTAGATTCAAAATCTTTACCAGCATAATACGAAAAATCTCCAACAATTATATTTGGCTTTGTTATAGTTGGTTTAATATTTGTCATATAATGAATTCCAACTTTAGGAAACTTATAATCAGGATCAGGTGTTTTAATATTTTTTATTCCTTTTTCATCGATTATTGTTCCACTAGTTTGATATACTAAATCATCAAACAATTCATTTACATCGACATCAAACTTTCTAATTAATAATTCTAATTTATCATAGCTAATATCATTAACACCTTTTTCTATTTTATTAATAGTTGATCTGGATGTGTAACCTAATTCTTTAGCAAATTCATCTTGATTTAAACCAGCCTTTGTTCTTACTTCTTTTATTTTCTCTCCTAAATTTTTAGGCATTTTCCTCTCTCCTTATTGCTTTTATATTATTCTTATTAAACAATTCTTTTTCCCTATTTGCTTCCTTATTTAATATGATTAACCTTTCTTTTGGGGATATATTTTCTTTTATCAATAATGAATTATGATACTCAATGTTAGAAAGTATTGCCAATTCTATTGTCGAAGCATAATCTCTTATATTACCTCTTTTATCGGGATTTTTATCTTTCCATTCTTTTGCTCTAACACCAAATAAGGCTACATTTAACATATCTGCTTCACTTGCATATACATAGGACTTTTGTTCTTCAGATAATTCAACAGTGATAAGATACTCTTTTACCGCATCTGTATGAACAAGATAATTAAGTTTAGTTAGCATTCTTTTACCTTGCCATTCAAGTTGTTCACTTTCTTCCATTTTTAATCTTTGGAATTCTTTAATTATGTATAGCTTAACTTCTGCTGATATCCAGCTTGCAAACTCCAATGCAATATCACGATGAGCAAAAGTTCCACCATTTTTAGTGGCCTTAGTACGAATTCCTATAGCATTAAAATCACTAATCCATCTAGTTGGAGACATAGTAAATGAATTTTTTCCGGATTCTGCTAATAGGGGGTCGAATTCGACCCCTTTAAAACTAGAATTATTTATCTTTTCCCATAACCCTGTCTTCTATTCCTGTTATATTAATAGTTTTATCTTTAACTTTAATTTCTTTCATATAAATAGCAATCCTCCTGCTTGTATTATACCATTTATTTGATTTTAAATCAACATATCAACGAAATTTAAGTAAAAAAATAAAAGGTGTCTATTAAGACACCTTAATCATTCAAAATGGCGGAGAAAGCAGGATTCGAACCCGCGCACCCTTTCAGGCCTATTGGTTTTCGAAACCAACCTCTTCAACCTCTTGAGTATTTCTCCGTACATTTCAATTATATACTATTATCAATCTTTTTTCAACAATGTAAAAGCATTCAGTTCTTCATTATAATAATATCCTATTTCGGATAATTTCTCTTTTAGCTCTTCTTTATCCAAATCAAGATCATAGCATAATAAATCTAAATTTGCATAATTATCGCGCAATTTAGTATTAATAAAACTTAATAAAATAAAAGGATCAGTTATCATATATTTATATAATGAGATAGAATGATAAATATACCTAATAGAACTAAGATAATTCCACCAATTATTCCTGTTATCTCATATTTTCCTTTCAATAGTTTTTCTATTTTATTTCCTAAAAAGACTCCGATAAGAGAAATAGTAAACGTTATAACCATGATTATACCGGCATGTAACCAAATTGTTGCATTTGTGGATATATCTGAGTGAAGAGCAACACCACTACCCAATGCATCAATAGAAGTAACTAGTCCAAAATACAATACTTCCTTGTAAGAAAATAGTTTTTTAACCTTTTGCTCTTCTTCTTTTTTTATTTCCTTTATTGCTTCTAATATCATTTTGATTCCTAATACTACAAGGAGTACGAACGCAATCCATGAAACTACTTTTGACATAAGTTGTCCAGCAGCTTCACCGGCTGTTTCATCAACCAAAATTGTAATACCTTCCACTAATAAATAGCCAATAAGTGGCATTAATGCTTGCATAAATCCGAAAACCAAGGCAATGAATATTCCTTTTTTCTTATTTATATCGTTATAAATCAATCCATCAGTAATTGATACAGCGAAAGCATCCATTGATAAGGCAATACCTAGAAGAATGATAATAGATATTATTTCCCAAGTCATAGCATAACCTCTTATAACAAGTTATAATTATATCATTTTCCAACAAAAAAAACAATAAAAAGATGCATTACGATGCATCTTATTTATTGTGTTTATATATTATAAACAAGGTTATTAAAGATCTCTTGATTCTGTTGAAAAAGGAAGAACTGATATTTCAAGATTTCCATTCTTTGTGCGAAGTTCATCAATGAATCCTTTTTCTTCTTCTCTATTTTTGAAAACGACACGATACGATAATCTAAACATTGAACCCATTCCTGTTGTCTTAACACCAACCATCTCTACTTCTTTTAGGTAAAGATCAAATATTTCCGTAAAAGCATTACTGTACTCTAAGCTTTCTGGAATTGTTATTTTAAGGAGTTTTTCTTGTGACATTTTTGCATTCGTAAAGATGTTGATGTGAGACAAAAGGACATAAACAAGTGGAATAGTTACCGAAATGATGATGGCAAACAACCAATATCCCAATCCAGTGATTGCACCAATGACTACAGATGCAAAAAGTGCCATCATTTCATCTGACCTGCCTGGTACTGAACGGAATCTAATTAGACCTAAACCAACCATTACAACCGCAATTTTTGAAATAGCCGAAGTTGTATCATTAGTTATCATAATATTAAAGAATACGAATGCCATACTCACTATTACTGGCATCAAGCATAACGTTATAAAAAAGCCTTTGCTAGATTTTAGCTTTAGTGAAAATATTAAAGAACTTATAAAACCACACGCCAACGTAATTCCAATAATTAAAAATACTAATGGAGTCGTTACTCCGTTATTAAATAATGAATCAAACATATTTCAAAACCTCCATTTCAAATTCTCGATAATTGTTTTTATAAGCAGCACCATATTTAGAATAATTACTATTGTAGATTTTTTCTTCTGATAAAATTCTAGTAAGCCAAAGAGGCATCGAATCTTGAACTTTAATTTCTAGTATTGAATATCCTTCAGGTAAAAGAGATGTTCCTTCCATCGAAGTTGATAAATTTAATTTTGTCGTGCGATAACGTGGATTGGAGTCAATAGTTAGTCTCAAATCACCATTTGCCTCAAAATAGGCTAAACGATCATAAATAATAAGGCAAGTTGGAACTAATTTTTCATAATAACTTCTGAAGTAAGAAATTTCTTTTGCTATTTGGCCATCCGCACAAATATCTCCTTCATAATTTAAGAAATTTACAGCATCTTCTTCAGTAGTTGATATTCGTCGCTTATAGACAATACCATATGCTTTTCTTTTTAATTCTAAGAAAACTGTTGATCCTTTTTTTGCAAGACCATAAGAACGTAATCTAATTTTCTCTTTATATTCTGGTTTTTCAATTGATGCTCTTATTATTCGAAAATCAGTAGTATCATAATAAAGAGATGCAATAGAAGTCAATCCATATTTATCCACTTGCATGAAACCTACAAGTCTTTCTTTTAACGCCTCTGTCTGTTCCTTTGTTAGAATATATTTAAGTTCATGTCTGTTCATTGTTAGAATAGGATTTTCCATAAATCTCACCCCTTTTGTATTTTTACAACTTCATTATAACAACAGAACCTTAAACATACCTTAAAAAATAAAAAAAGATGTAAAACTATATTTACATCTTTGTTTATGGAAAGATACTTTCAGACTATTGTATCCTTCTAGACATTTAGATATGGGGCGGATAATGGGATTCGAACCCACGAATGCTGGAGCCACAATCCAGTGCCTTAG
>JAEEGL015164878.1_pt1 | contig 14154 bp, 10 predicted proteins | sample 9134231 | NCBI WGS metagenome assembly JAEEGL01 (sample SAMN16246548, study PRJNA631951) | gut metagenome | biome: gut microbiome; feature: rumen; material: fiber-attached | host: Bos | place: Iran: Karaj | collected 2018-10 | reverse complement strand
TTCGTTCGGGAAACGTAAACCGGCTTTTGAACCACACAGAGAGGAGAGAGAATTATGCCCCCCATCTTCATCATTGCAGGAATCGTCATCCTGGCGGCGCTGCTCGTCGCCGTCTGCGCGTCCGGCTACGTCAAAGCGTCGCCCGACACCGCCTACATCATCTCCGGTTTCCGCAAGGAACCGCGTGAACTGATCGGCACCGCGGGCATCAAGATCCCGTTCCTGGAGAAAAAAGACGAGCTGACGCTCAAGCTCATCCCCATCGACGTCAAAACGGCGACGACCGTCCCCACGGCGGATTACATCAACGTGTCCATCGACGCGGTCGTCAACGTCAAGATCGGCACGACGAAGGAGCTGCTGCAGGCCGCGGAGCAGAACTTCCTCAACAAGAGAGAGGAAGAGATCGCTTCCATCGCCCGCGAAGTACTCGAAGGCAACACGCGTGAGATCGTCGGTCAGATGAACCTCGAGGACATGGTCGGCGACCGTCAGAAATTCGCCGACAAGGTCAAGGACAACGCCGCGCCCGACCTCGAGCGCATGGGTCTGGAGATCGTGTCGTTCAACGTGCAGAATTTCGTCGACGGCAACGGTGTGATCGAAAACCTCGGCGTCGACAACGTGGCGCGCATCCAGAAGCGCGCGGCGATCTCCCGCGCGGAAGCAGAACGCGACATCGCCATTGCCAAGGCGCAGGCAAAAAAAGAAGCCAACGACGCGCAGGTGATCGCCGAAACGGAGATCGCGCAGCGGCAGAACGCGCTCGCCATCCGGCAGGCGGAGCTGAAGGCGGAGGCCGACGTCAAACGCGCCGAAGCCGACGCCGCCTATAAGATCCAGGAGCAGGAGCAGCGCAAGGCGATCGAGATCACGACGGCAAACGCGAATATCGCCCAGAAGGAAAAGGCGATCGAGATCAACGCGCGCGAGGTCGAGATCAAGGAAAAAGCGCTCGACGCGGAGGTCAAGAAAAAGGCGGAAGCCGACAAGTTTGCCGCGCAGCAGGCTGCGGACGCCGCGCTCTACAAGGTACAGCGCGAATCGGACGCCGAGCTGTTCGAGCGCCAGAAGCAGGCTGAAGCGCAGAAGTTCGAGGCGGAAAAGGAGGCCGAAGCGCAGAAGGCACGCGCCGAGGCGGAGAAGTTCGCTGCGCTGCAGAACGCGGAAGCCGTCAAAGCGGCGGGACTCGCGGAAGCGGCGGCGATCAAGGCCAAGGGCGAAGCCGAGGCCGAGGCGATCAAGCTCAAGGCGCTCGCGGAGGCGGAAGGCATCGAGAAGAAAGCCGAAGCCATGCAGAAATACGGCGAGGCCGCCATGCTCGAAATGTACTTCAAGGCGCTGCCCGAGGTGGCGAAGTACGTCGCCGAGCCGCTGACAAAGACCGACAAGATCGTCATGTACGGCGACGGCAACGGCGCACGGCTGGTCGGCGACATCATGACCGCCATCGACAAGGTCAACGAGGGTCTGTCCGGCTCCACCGGACTGGGCGTGACGGATATGCTGCGCGCCTTCCGTGCGAGAAACCTGGTGCCGGCGGAACAAGCAGAATAAAAGACAAGCGGGGCTGCCGCGCGGAGAAATCCGCCGGCAGCTTTGCTTTGCTGGGTGGTTTTTGGGACAGCAAAGCGTGTATACTGTGTACAGAATCGAAACGGAGGGATCACAAATGTTCAGGAAAATCGGTTTCAGAGCAGAAAGTACGCCGCCCGCCGGCGAAACCGCCGCCGTGCCGCAGCCCGAGCCGAAGCTGCCCGTGCGATGTCTCGTTTACGTGCGCTTCAGCGGCGTCAACAAAGCGTACGCATACTACAATGACCGCTTCTGCCTGAAAGAGGGCGACACGGTCTTTGTCAGCGGTAAACTCGCCGGAAAGCCGGGCACGGTCGAAAGCGTGCAGACGCACTTCAAGATCCGCCTGTCCGACTACGAACGCATTCTTTCCAAAGCGGAAGGCGATCTGCGCGGGCATTTTGAAGCGCTGATGGACAAGATGGTATGCGTCGATCCCTGCGTCCTGCCGCCGGAGATGTTCCGCACATGGGTGCTGCCGCCCGAAGAGGATCCGGAGGACGTTCTGCTGGGCGAAGGATTCACCGCCGACCTGAATGCGTTCGAGCAGGACGACGAAATGCCGCAATCGGCGCTGCACAAGGGCTTGGAGATGTGCAAAGGCGGCCGCGTCGTGTACGTACATCTGCAGGGCAGCACGGGGACCGCGTTTCTCTCGGGCAGCGTGTGGCGCGAGGTCAACTTTACGCTGAAAAACGGTACGGTCAGCGATCTGTACTGCAGCTGTCCGTACCCGGAGGACGGCATGTGCAAGCACATGGCCGCCGTGCTCATCACGCTGCGCTTCCTGACGCAATGCGACAAGCTGCAAAACACCGACAGCTATGTCGTTCTGGACCGGAACTGGTTCTGGAATACCGTTTCCGGAACCGATCAGGTCGATCTGTAAGGCAAAATCAAAAAGCGGGCGTTCCGGTTTGCAGCCGGAGCGCCCGCTGATTCTTCTTTTTATGGAGCGAAGCTTACGTCCGCGTAGATCGGGAAGTGGTCGGACACGAACCGTCCGTTCACGCCCTCGGTCACGGTGCGGTAGGACAGCGCATTCACGCCTGCGCCGTACAGGATATGATCGAGCTGGCTGAGACGTTTGCGCTCCTGTGGGGCGCCGTCGTGGAACGTGCCTAGAGCGCGGCATTCCTCGGTGCAGTCCGGCGCGGTCAGCCGCGCGTCGGCGAGCATTTCAGTCATGATATTGTATCCGTCCGAGCCGGGTCTCGCGTTCAAATCGGCAGTGAACACCACGGGCACGCCGTCGAATTTCTCCGCAATGAACGCCGAGATCATCTTTGCGCTCTCGCGCACGGCGGTCCTGCCGACGTTGTCAAAATGCGTGTTGACGTGCGCATAGCGCGTGCCGTCCCGTTTGTTCTCGAGCAGCACCCACGTGCAGGTGCGCCGGCAGGCGGCGTCCCAGCCGTATGAAACCTCGTCCGGCGTCTCCGACAGCCAGAACGTGTCGTGGTCGATCAATCTGTACTTCTCACGATTGTACAGCACGGGGCACGCCTCGCCCCGGCCTTTGCCGTCGCGGCACTCGCCGACGATCCCGTACTGCGGCATCTGCCGCAGCCAGAACATCCACGCGGGAGTTGCTTCCTGCACGCCGAGCGAATCGGGTTCGGCACGCAGGATCTGCTCGAGCGCAAGCATCCGCCGGCTCGACGCCGGAACGCCGTTGACGTCCTTGCAGCGGACGTTGAACGACATGACGCGCACCGCGCCGTCCGCTTTTTCATCAATGCCGATGATCGGGAAATCGCCCGGCTTGTACGCGTCCGCGTAGGGAAACAGCGTTCCGAACGCGGCGGAGATCGCCAGGAACAGACCGATGATCTTTCTGAACAGCATACGTACCACATCCTTTAATGTCATTATATATTTCTCTGCGTTTTTTTCAAGTACCCACGCGTTTTTTCTTTTCCGTAAAACTTGAAAAGCGTTTTCCCAACTGATATAATGAAAAAAATACGTTAAAGCAGGGATGCCGGTGAAGCTCGACGTAAAAGAACTTCTGACAAAAGCGAAAACGTACTGGCGCCGTCCTTCCGAGGGACGGTATATGCCGATCCGGGAGATCACGGCCGTTTCGGTCGGCGGTCTCGGCGTGCGTTTCATCACGAACACGGTCGTAACGATGATCGTGTCGACCGGCAACGTCCTGATCGGCAACACGATCGGTATCCCGCCCATGCCGCTGTATTTCATGTACCTGTTCAGCGTGTTTGCCAACATCCCGCTGACGACGCTGCGCGCGAAGATCGTCGACTACAGCCACCTCAAAACGGGCAAGTACCGGCCGTTCGTTTTTTTCACGGCGATCCCGACGGCGCTGCTCGGCATCGGGTTCGTGCTCGCGCCGTACGACCGCATGACGCTTTTCGGCAAGTGCGCGGTCGTGCTCGCATTCAACGTCTGCTTCCAGTTTTTCTACTACTTCCTCTACGATTCCAACGAAAACCTCGTCAACGTCCTGTCGCCGAACACCTACGAGCGCTCGGACGTTTACTCCGTCAAGAGCATCGTCGACTCGCTCGCGCCCTCGATCACGAACATCATCGTGCCGCTGATCGCCAAGGCGGTGACAGGCGAAGAGACGATCTACGATATGCGCGTCTACCGCGCCGTCTATCCGCCGATTCTCGTCGTCGGCGTGCTGCTGTCGGTCTTTATTTACGCCGGCACGCGTGAAAAGATCGTACAGCCGAAGCACCACCGCATCCGCACGCCGTTTTTCGACACGCTCAAGACGGTCGCGCGCAACAAATACTTCTGGATCATCTCGCTCGCATCGTGCCTCGGCTTTCTCGAAGCGTCGTTTTTCAACGTGCTCGGCTGGATGTACAACTACCAGAAGGTCTGCTCTGCCGGACAGTTCGCGCTGATCACGACGATCTACGGCAACGCCTCCTTTTGGGCGATGCTCTTCACGCCCGCGCTCGTGCGGCGCTTCGGCAAGCGCAATCTCCTCGTCTTTTCCAACGTGCTGAACATCCTGTTCATCGCGCTCATGTTCCCCGTCGTGCGCTCCTCGCCGACGAACGTCATGATCTGGATGTTCCTCGGCTGTCTGTTTCTCAACGCCGTCGTCTCGCAGATCACCGTCACCATCACGCCGAGCATCAACGGCGACATCCGCGACTACCAGCAGTTCATCAGCGGCGAGCGCGTCGACGGTATTTTCGCCGTCGCCGGTCTGATCGGCAGCGTCTGGAATCTGGCGACTGCGTCCATCCTCCCCGCGATCTACGACAGAGCAGGGCTGAACGCGCAGACGGCGCAGGCGCTCGGGTACAGCACCGACAATATCTATGCCGTTCTCTACAACGAACAGTATTTCCGCAGCATCTGCGGCGTGCTGATCCTGGCGTCCGTCCTGGGCGCGTCGCTGAACGTGCTGCCCTACTTTTTCTACGATCTGACGGAAAACAGGCAGGCAGGCATGATCGCCGTGCTGAAGATCCGCGCCATGCTCGAGGACGACGCGGCGGGCGTGCTGGAGCCGCAGACGCTGCGCGAAGCCGTGGAGCACGTCGAACGTGCCGAAGCGATGGAGCACGAAAGCCGCATCGACCTGCGGCAGGCAAAACGCTCCGGCGGCCGCAGGGCGCTCAGGCAGGCGCGCCGGCACAACGCCGACCTGGACGTGTCGCACATGATCCTTTCCGAGATCCGCTTTTTCGATACGCCGCACGCCGCGGCGCTGGTCGCGCGCGCGCAGAGGCTGACCGAGGCCGGTCCGGAGCATTTCTTCGAGCACATGGACACCGATCTGCAGGCCGCGAAGGCGATGCCGAAACGCACGGCAGAGGAAAAAGAAAACCGCCGCGCGTGGATCGACGCCGCGCGGGATGCGCAAACAGCCGCACGGCTGCTGCGCAAGCACGGCACGGACGGTCTGACGCCGTTCGATGAGGACGCGCTCGAGCGTCTGTTCTCTGCCGAGGACGCGGCGGACGAGGCGCTGCAGGGCGCGTACGCGCGAAAGGATAAAGATGCGATCCGCCGTCTGCGCCGCGAAAAAGCGCAGCTGGGTCGGGAAATCAAGGAATCTTCCAAGGCGTTCGCGCGATACAACCGCATCATAAAACCCTACCGTGACGCGCAGAAGCTGCTGGAAAAGCGCGCACGCATGCAGCGGCTGCCTGCGCTTCGCGAGCTGGCGCACGCAGACGAATAAGGATCAAAGGAGAAAAACGCATGGACAGGATCTACGCACAGGGTATGCGTTTCGTTGACGACAAGGGCAGAGAGCGCATCTTCTGCGGCGTCAACGTCGTGGACAAATCGGACTATACGCCCGGCGCGCAGGCGTTCCCGCTGACGCAGGACGATCTGCGCCGCTTCGGCGCGCACGGGATCAATCTCATCCGGCTGGGCTTTACGTGGGCGAAGCTCGAACCGGCGCCGAACCGGTATAACGAGGAATACCTCGAGAGCGTATCCGGCGTGCTCGACCTGTGCGAAAAATATGGAATATACGTCTTTCTGGATATGCACCAGGACTTGTTCTCGCCGGTGACCAACGGCGACGGTGCACCCCGCTGGGCGACGCTGACGGACGGACACAAGGTGCACCCGACGCGTTTCGTCTGGGCGGAGGACTACTTCTGGGGCAAGGCGTGCCACAGCGCGTTCGACCATTTCTGGGCGAATACGCGCGTCGGCGGCGTCGGTCTGCAGGACAGGTTCGCCAAATGCTGGGCGCACGTCGCAGCGCGGCTGGGCGAAAAGAGCGCCGTCATCGGCTTCGATCTGTTCAACGAGCCGTTCCCCGGCACGCCGGGCGGCGCGTGCTTCCGGTCGATCGTCTCCGGCGCGGCAAAGGCCGTGCTGTTCAGCCGGCACGTCGGAAGGAAACAGCTTGTGCGCGACCTGTTTTCCGCCGACCGCAAGGAAAAAGGCTACGGCCACATCACCTACCGCGTCCTGCGGGAAGCGACGCGCGGCGCCGACGGGATCATCGCGAAGTTCGACCGCGACTGCTATACGCCGTTTCTTCGCCGTGTCGGCAAGGCGATCCGCGAAACCGGCACGGACAAACTGTTTTTCGTCGAAAACGATTACTATTCCAACCTCGGCATCCCCTGCGCCGCCGAGCCGATCGCGTTTGACGGAACGCGCGACGCGCAGCAGGTCTTTGCGCCGCACGCCTACGATTTCATGGTGGACACGCCCGACTACCGCTTTGCGAGCGACGACCGCGTCGGCGGCATTTTCGCCGAACACGCGCGCACGCAGTCGAGACTGCAAATGCCCGTGGTCGTCGGCGAATGGGGCGGCTTCGGCAGCGCGGACGACGATGGATGGCTCGATCATATCGCGTTCCTGCTCGCGCTGTTCGACCGCAACAAATGGAGCCACGCCTACTGGCAGTATAACGCGCATTTCTTTGACTCGCCGCTCATGCGCGTCTTTCTGCGAGCGTACCCGCAGGCGGTCTGCGGCACGATCGAACGGTACGCATACGATACGGAAAACCGCGTTTTTTCACTCTCGTTCGCGCAGGATGCGGACGGTGAAAGCGCGATCTGCACGCCGTTTCCCGTGCGGGAGCTGACTGTGGACGGCGAAGCGGTCTGGTACACCTGTGACGGCACGGTCACAAAAATCTGCACGAGCGCAGGCAAGCACACCGTAAAAATCCGATTCTGAATCCGGAGGAATAACTATGGCAACCATCATCGGCAGTTCGATCCCGAATATCCCGTGGCAGGAAAAGCCGCAGGGCTACCCCTACCCCGTCTGGCGCTACAGCGGCAATCCGGTCGTCACGCGCGACGACCTGTTCTTTGCCAACAGCATCTTCAACTCGGCGGTCGTGCCCTTCCGCGGCAGATTCGCGGGCGTGTTCCGCGCCGATCTGCGCACGCGCGACCAGATCCTCGTCGCCGGATTCAGCGACGACGGCATCCACTGGCAGCTGAGCGAACGAAAGCTCTTTGAGGGCTACGACCCGCGGCTGTGCGAGATCGACGGCGTGTACTACCTCACGTGGGTCAAGCTCACGCCGCACGGCACCGTGATCGGCTTGGCGTATACGGAAAACTTTGCGCAGTGGACGGAGCTCGAGGAAGCGAGCTATCCCGTCGCGCGCAACGGCGTGCTGTTCCCGCGAAAGATCGGCGGCGAATACGTGCTGCTCATCCGCCCGTGCGACCGCGGTCATACACCCTACGGCGATATCTTTCTCATGCACAGCCCCGACCTGACGTACTGGGGCAAGCACCGCTTCGTCATGGCTCCGGAGAAAAACTGGGAAATGACGAAGGTCGGCGCGGGTCCCACGCCGATCGAAACGGACAAATACTGGCTCATGCTCTACCATGGCGTGCTGACGAGCTGCAACGGTTTTACCTACAGCATGGGCGCGGCACTGCTCGACAAGAACGAGCCGTGGAAGGTGCTGCACCGCGCCGACAGCTTCCTGCTCGCGCCGCATGAGCTGTATGAATGCGTGGGCGACGTGCCCAACGTCGTGTTCCCGTGCGCCGCGCTCGCCGACGCCGACACCGGACGCATCGCGGTCTATTACGGTGCGGCGGACACGTCGGTCGCGCTCGCGTTCACGACCGTCGACGACGTGGTCGGTTACGTGCTCGCGCACGACTGCGTGCAGCGCAGCTGACGGCAACAAATCAGAAATAAGGAGTAATCGTTTTGTCTGACGCAAATGCAACACACGGCATAAAATGGAAGGACAAGGTCGGCTATGCCCTCGGCGACGCAGCCGGTCTGATGACGTTTTCGCTGATCGGCGCACTGCAAAACAAGTTTTATACAGACGCGCTCGGCATCAGCCCCGCCAAGATCGCCATACTGATCCTCGTCGCGCGCATCTGGGACGCGGTCAACGATCCGCTGTGGGGCGCGTTCATCCGCTCGCGCAAGCCGAGCCCGAGAGGACAGTTCCGCCCGTGGATCCTGGGCTTTTCCGTTCCGCTTGCCGTCGCCGCGGTCTTTATGTTCCTCAAGGTTCCGGGGCTTTCGGAAACGCAGTATCTGATCTACGCCTATATCACCTACATCCTTTACGGCATGATGTACACCGCCGTCAACATCCCCTACGGTTCGCTGGCGTCGGTCGTGACGGACGACGAGCTGGAGCGCTCCTCGCTGTCGATGTGGCGCTCCATCGGCGCGGGCGTCGGCGGACTGCCCGACACGATCCTGCTGCCGATGATCGTCTACACCGTCACGGGAAAATATGCAAACGGCACCGATATCAAGGCGCTGAACGATACGAAGCTGTTCTGGTGCGTGCTGATCCTCGCGATCCTTTCCGTCGGCGTCTATTTCCTGCATTACAGGATGACCAAGGAGCGCATCGCGCCGCAGAAGCGCCCCAAGGACAAGGATCACACCGCAGTGGTGACCGTCCGGGAATTTCTGAAAAACCGCGCGTTCGTCTCCCTTGCGCTCGCGTCTATGCTGCTGAGCGCGTTCCAGTTCTATTATCTGTCCACCTATATGTATCTGTTCACGGACTACTACCACAAGCCGGGTCTGTACGCGTTCGTGACCGTCTGCACGTACGTGCCGATGGCGCTCTTCATCCCCGTGATGAACAAGCTCATCCGAAGATTCGGGAAGAAAGAGCTTTGCGCGGTCGGCGCAGCATTCGCCGCGGTCGTAAACCTTGTTTTGTATGCGCTGCGCGGCACGGCAAGCGCGCATAATCCGGTCGTTTTTCTTGCATTCACGTTCTTCTCGGGACTCGGGCAGACGTTCCTCGTGCTGGAGGTCTGGGCGCTGATCATGGACGCGATCGACGCCCACGAAAGCCGTACGGGCAAGCGCGAGGAAAGCATGGCGTACGCCATGATCTCCTTTTCGAGAAAGCTCGGGCAGACGCTCGCCGGCGCGGGACTCAACGCGCTGCTGGCGCTCATCGCCTACGACGGCGAACTGTCCAAGCAGGGCATCGGCCTGAGCGAAACGGTGCTCTCGAAGCTCTACGATATCTCCACGCTCGTACCCGCGGTCATGCTCGCGGCGATGGCCGTCCTGCTGTTTGTCGGATACGACCTGTCCAAGAAGAAAATGGAAACCGTCCGCGCCGCACTCGCCCTGCAGCGCAGGACGGAACAGAACGAAACGGCATAAAAAAACGGCGTCTGCGCGACGGGGACGCCTTGATTGAAACAAAAAACTGCGCCGGATCCTCACGTGAAGATCCGGCGCTTTTTCTGTATCGGGATTCATCGCTTTCAAGCGGGTTTTGTCTGTTTTTTAACAGGACTGTCCGTAAAGAGTCCGGTTTCACAGCACCGTGATCGCATCGCCTGCGCGGACGACGCCGCCCTTGACGACACGGGCAAAGACGCCCTCCTTCGGCATGATGCACTGACCGACCAGCTCTTTGATCGCACAGCCGTCGTGGCACTCCTTGCCGATCTGGGTGATCTCCAGCACCGCTTCGTCGCCGACCTTCAACTGCGTGCCGACGGGCAGCGTGTGCAGCACGATCCCCTCGGTCGTCAGATTCTCGGCAAAGACGCCGTGGCACAGTCCGTCCGTGCGCATGCCCTTCGCCTTTTCGATGCTCTCTTTCGCCAGCAGACTTACCTGCCGGTGCCATTTTCCGGCGTGCGCATCGCCCTCGATGCCGAAATCCTCGATCAGCTTTCCCGCCTCGATCGTTTTTTTCGGCGTTTTTTTCTGTTCGCTGATGTTGACCGCAAGTATCTTCGCCATGCTTATCCTCCCGTTCTGTTCAGCCCGTGCGGCTGTGCCTGTTCGCCGAACCGGTGTCCGGCAGGTTTATTGCGGATGCAGCTGTGCACCGCACGCAGCAATTCTTCACGCTTTCCGACGAGCGGCCGCAGATCGACCGTCGTCTCGTCGCCGAGGCAGAGCTTGACCCTGCCGTCGGACAGCAGGCGCATGCGGTTGCATGCGTGGCAGAAACGGTGGCTGATGGGGCTGATGAACCCCACTCTGCCGCGAAAGCCGTCCGCAGTATACAGCTCCGCCGTACCGTCCCGCACGCCGAGCGGCCGCAAAAACGAAAACCGTTTCCTAAGCTCGTCGTTCGTGACGACGCGCGACGCGTCCTCGCCCGCGTCGGAGAACGGCATCAGCTCGATGAAGCGCACGTCGATCTCCTGTTCCCGCGCGAGGTCGATGAGCGACGCGGCGCTGTCCTCGTTGACGCCGCGCATGAGCACGGCGTTGATCTTGATCGGCGACAGTCCGACGCGTCTTGCTTCGTCGATCCCCTCCAGTACGCGGTGCAGCACGTCCGCGCCGGTGAGCTTGCGGTAGGTGCTGCCGTCCGTGCTGTCGAGACTGATGTTGACGCTGTCGACGCCCGCCGCCTTGAGGTCGGCGGCGTACTGCCGAAGATACACGCCGTTCGTTGTCAGCGCGAGCGTCCCGAGACCCGGCAGCCCGCGCAGCCGCGCGGCAATACCGCAAATATCGCTTCTGACGAGCGGCTCGCCGCCGGTCAGACGGATCTTCGTCACGCCGCACCGGACGAATGCATCTGCGATCGAGACGATCTCGTCGACGGTCAGCTCGTTCTCTTTTTTATCGCAGTCCGTCTTGCCGCAGTAGACGCAGCTTAAGTTACAGCGTTCGGTCACGGAAACACGCAGATAGTTGATCTCTCTGCCGAAGCTATCCTTCATAAGTATAATCGCTCTTTCCGCCGTGTTTTTCCAAAAGGCGCACGTCCTCGATCACCATGCCGCGGTCGATCGCCTTGCACATGTCGTAGATCGTCAGCGCCGCAACGCTCGCCGCCGTCAGCGCCTCCATCTCGATGCCGGTCCTGTAGGTGCATCTGGCACGGGCGATGACGCGCAGGCGCGTCTCGTCCCTCTGCTCGAACTCCACCGTGATGCTGTCGATTGGGATATTGTGGCACAGCGGGATCAGCTCCGACGTTTTCTTGCCGGCCATGATGCCCGCGATGCGCGCCGCGCCGAGGCCGTCGCCCTTTTTGAGGTCGGCGGCAAGCAGCTTTACGAGCGTTTCGGGCTGCATGCGCACCGTCGCCGCCGCGACCGCCGTGCGGACCGTGACCGCCTTTTCTCCGACGTCCACCATCACGGCTTCGCCGTTTTCATTGAGATGTGTCAGCATCTTATTCCTCCAAGCCGTACCCGCCCATGCGGGTCAGACGTTCTTTACAGTCGTCCGAACGCAGCGCCGCGAGAAACGCGCGCACCATCGGATCGTCGACGTATTCCGCAGAGATCAGGAAATCGTATTCCTCGTCGCAGATCGGAATGAAATCCAGATCGTACATCTTCGCGGCGGAATAGATGCCGAGTCCCGCGTCCGCGTTGCCCGCCGCGATCAGTGCCGCGACCGCCGTGTGGGTATATTCCTCGTTCGTGTAGCCGTCGATCTCCTGCGCGCGCATGCCGTGTTTCGCAAGCAGATGATCGCACAGGATGCGCGTGCCTGCGCCGCGCTGGCGGTTGACGTACCGCACGCGCGCGACGTCACGAAAACCCTTCACGTGCAGCGGGTTTCCCTTGGCGACCATCAGACCCTGCACACGGCGCACGCCTTTTTCGAGCACCGCGCCGCCGTTCGGGAAATATTTCTCTATGTAGCTGTCGTTGTAAAGACCGGTTTCGCCGTCCAGCAGATGGACGCCGCCCATGTGTGCAAGACCCGCGCGCACGGCGTAGATCGCACCCATGCTGCCGACGTGCGTCGAACGCACGCGAAACGGCGCGCCGCTCTTTTGCAGCAGATCGGACACTTCGTCGATCAGCGGGTCGTGGCTGCCCGTCACGATCAGCGTGTTCGACGGATCGACGCCGTCCAGAAGGCGCACCTCGACTTTTTCCCCCGCTTCATAGCCCTCGCAGTTCTGCGGCACGGTCAGGATGCCGTCCGCCTTCGTAAAGCTCGTGATGACGCCCGCGCCGCGCGGCAGCGCAGACGCGAGGAGCTTCCCGCCGATCTCTCCGAGCGTAACGCGGACGTATTCCGTATATTTGAGAGAGGAAACGACCTTCTGTCCGAGCACGGCGGTACGCGTTTGGCGTATGATCCCCGCCTTTCCCGCCGCGATCGACAAAACGTCGGCGACGATCTCGTCCATGACGACGATCGCCGAAACGGGATAGCCCGGCAGACCGATCACCGGTTTGCCGCACACCTCGCCCAGCACGGCGGGCTTGCCGGGCTTGATCGCCAGACCGTGCACCAGAACAGTCCCGAGCGACGCGATCACCTCGCTCGTGTAGTCGTCGCGTCCGGCGGAGGAGCCCGCCGAGATCAGCACGACGTCGCACTCCGCCAAAGCCGTTTCCAGCGCGGAGCGGATCCGGTCTTTTTTGTCCGGCGTGATGGGATACGTTTTGGCCTCGGCGCCGCATTCGCGCAGCATGGCGGAAAAGACGGTCGAATTGAATTCGATGATCTCGCCTTTTTGCGGATCGTCCGTCGGCGGCACGATCTCGTCGCCGGTCGGAATGATCCCGACCAGCGGTTTTTTCAAAACGTCGACGCGCGTCACGCCGCCGGCAAGCAGCGCGCCGCAGAGCGCGGGCGTCAGCACGGTGCCGGACGGTGCGATCATGTCGCCCATGCAGATGTCCTCACCCACCTGCCGCACGTTCTGCCACGGGTGCACGGCGGACAGGATCGTCAGTTTCCCGTCTCCCGCCTCGATCAGATCCTCGACCATGATGACCGCGTCGCAGCCGTCGGGGATCGGGTCGCCGGTATCGACCACGCTGTACCGCTCGCGCGTCAGCGTCAGGGGCGAGTGCTCGCTCGCGCCGAAGGTGTCCGCCGCCTTGACGGCAACGCCGTCCATCGCGGAGGCGTTGTAGTGCGGGGAACAGATCTTCGCGTACACAGCGTTTTGCAGCACGCGGCCGCAGGCGTCCGCGGACGCGACCGATTCCGCTCTCGCGCCGAAGCCGACTGCTTTCAGGTGATCGAAAAAGAGCCGCTTCGCTTCCTCCAGCGGCAGATTGTTCAGATAATTTCGTTTCATAGCTCGTAGATCTCCACGTTTGCGCCCTTCTCCAGTCCTTCCGTGTCGCGCGGGATGCGGATAAAGCCGTCCGCGCACGACAGCACGGAGATGACGCCGGATTTCGTATGCAGCGGAACTGCTTCATTTCGTTCGTTGACGTGCACGCAGAGATATTCCTCTCTGCCGTGATTGGACGGTACGTTGGTCGAAAGAACGGCCGCATGCACAGGCTTGTCCGCAGGCGCTTGCAGGATCGCGCGCAGATACTCCGCGACGATCAGACGAAAAACGAAGTACGCCGCGAGCGGATGTCCGGGCAGCCCGAACACGGGTTTCCCCTGCGCCGTGCCGAAGATGGTCGGCTTGCCGGGTTTCATGGCGATCCCGTGAAAGAACACCTCGCCCAGCTCGTCCAGAATGCCGACCGTCATATCGCGCGTCCCGGCCGAGGAACCGCCGGAAATGAGAACGGCGTCCGCCTTCTCCAGGCAATCCTTCAGCGCGTCGGCGATCCTCTGACGCTCGTCCGCGACCGCACCGTAACACAGCGCCTCACCGCCCGCGCGTTCGATCAGCGCAGACAGCAGATACCCGTTCACGTCCCGCACCTGTCCGGCGGCAGGGTCCTT
>JAEEGL014895876.1_pt1 | contig 14154 bp, 7 predicted proteins | sample 9134231 | NCBI WGS metagenome assembly JAEEGL01 (sample SAMN16246548, study PRJNA631951) | gut metagenome | biome: gut microbiome; feature: rumen; material: fiber-attached | host: Bos | place: Iran: Karaj | collected 2018-10 | reverse complement strand
ATGGAGCACTGATAGGTATTGTAATTGTATTTGCAATCATTGCTTTCATTATCTATATGATTGTTCTTTTGGCTGGAATTATTATTTCTGTTGCAGCAGGAATAGGTGTGCTTTATGGAGGAGGAACAGCAATTGTTAATTATGCTTCTTCATTCAAAGAGAACATGATTGATAGCAATCGTAAGAATATTATGGCAGCTTAATATCAAGGAGGGTATTAAATGGCAGCTACAGCGCAGCCCGCTCAAAAGAGTTATTTTTTTGATAAGGGATATAAAGATTTAGTTAATACAATCAAAGGTGCATGGCAAAGAAATATTGATTCCATTAATAAATACAAAGATAACATAACAAACTCGAAGTATTCTGGCGATGGAAGATGGGTTCACATTTTTAAATTGATTGTGAATGTGCTTGCCATGATTTCTGTTATCATTTTTGGATCAATTATTACAGCAGTTGTAAGTGCTATAAACGTTATAGTACTGTTGGCATTCATGCTGATTATTTATATTGGTTTTTCTTTAATCTGGCTAGCTGATAGATTGTATTTGGAAAGAAAACGTATTTTTACAGCTTGTCATGAATGTAAAGAAAAATCTTTGATTCCTACTTATATATGTCCAAAATGTGGAGCGAAGCACACAAATCTTACACCAGGAGTATATGGTATTCTTCATAGAACATGTATTGGTGAAGATCCAGATTCTTATTGTGGTGAGGTTTTGCCTACGACTTTCTTCAATGGCAGAAGAAACCTTGAAGCCATTTGTCCACATTGCTCGACTCCATTGGCGGATAGAGAATCAGTCCCGATTTGTATTCCGGTTGTTGGTGGTAGATCTGTTGGAAAAACAGCGTTTATTACTGCATTTTCTAAAGATTTTATTGATCAGGTTGCTCCAGCCCATTCTTGGGATATAGAGTTTTACAATGATAAAAAAGAAGAAATTTATAAAGAAATAGAGTCAGATTATCTTAGAGGTAGTACCAGAATGACTGATAGACCTCAAGATATAAATAAGGCAAGTTCAGTATCATTCAGCTTTTTTATAAAAGGACAAGAATTTAAACCAGAGAGACTTGTTCATGTATATGATATTGCTGGAGAAGTGTTTACTGACAATACAGAAAATGAAATTCAAAAACAGTACGAGTATTGTCAGGGAATTGTCTTGATTATAGATCCTTTTGCTATTCCAAGTGTGAGAAATAGGTTAGAAGATCAGCTTACACCTGAGGATATTGCAGGAATTGGAAAGGCTGATATAAATGGAATTGTAGATTCGTTCCTCAACAAACTCAGAGAAGTAACAGGATTAAGTGATAAAAAGATGTCAACTGTTCCGTTGGCAGTAATAATAAGTAAAATCGATTCAGCTGGTTTGGAAAATGAAGTGGGCGATCCTGCTATCAAGAAAAAAATGGCAGAGAATCCTGAAATATTCAATGATTACTACAACATTCAGGATTATGTTTGTCGCGAATTCTTGAAAAATAATGGAATGGAAAGCTTCTTAAATAATATAGACCTTAAATTCTCTAATAACAGATTCTTTGCATGTACAGCAATAGGACATACTAGAGATAAAGGACAATATGCTCCTGAAGGAGTACTTCCACCTATGCAGTGGCTGTTTGATAATGCAGACAGGACCATGGCAAAGACGTGGACAGATATAACATTTCCAAAGAAAACCATCAAAATAAAAGAAGCAACTGGCTAAGGAGAACTAACATATGGATGTAAATTTAGAAGAAAAAACTTCTGAAAGCATGCAAGTGGAAGAAACTTTTGTAGAACCAGCACAAGGTGATGCTCAGAATGTGGTGGTTGCTGATGGAGCTGCTACTGGAGATGATTCAAAAGAATTAGAGCAAACATCAACTGAAGAAGTAAAAGAACAGCACACTGATAGTGTACCCAATGAGACTGAAGTTGATAATAGTGAGGCGGCAGATTCTGGTAAACCAGATCAAATGGAATCTGTTCTTCAAGCTATAGGCAATCTTACAGATAAGGTGGAGCAGCTTGAAAAACAATTCGATGCAAAGATAATGCATACGGCACATGAAGAAAAAATCGTGGATCAGATGCATTCAGAATTGCAGCGTTACAAGGAAGACATGTATTCTCAGTTGGTTCGTCCGATACTCATGGACATCATAGAGATGCGCGACAGTATCATGAGAATGTCAAAGACATTCAGTGAACGACCCGAAGCTGAGCAAGTTGTTCCTTTGAAGACTTTTAGCGATTATGCTTTTGATGTTCAGGACATTTTGGAAAAAAATAATATCACTATATATAGAAGTAATGAGGGTGATACCTTTACACCAATTAAGCAGAGGGTCATTAAAAAAGTAAATACCCCGGTAGAGGAATTACACGGTAAGGTAGCAGAAAGCTTGAGCGATGGCTATGAATATATGGGGAAAACATTATCCCCGGAAAGAATCGCTATTTATGTATGTGAAGAAACTGAAAACAAGGAAGGAGAAGCAAAGTAATGGCAAAATATGTTTTTGGTATTGATCTTGGTACAACTTATTCTTGTATCGCATATGTTGATGAGACGGGACGTGCAACTGTTGTAAATAATTCGGAGGGAACTAACACTACACCTTCGGTTGTAAATTTTGCTAGCCCTAGCCAGGTTGTTGTAGGTCAGGTGGCAAAAGAGAATGCAGTAATCGATCCTAACAATACAATTTCTCTCGTTAAAACATTAATGGGAAAAACTGATTTTGCCATCAATTACAATGGTGAAGACAAATCTCCTGAGGAAGTTTCCGCATACATCTTAAGAAAGGTAACAGAGGATGCATCAAAACTTCTTGATACAGAAGTTAAGGATGTTGTTATCACATGCCCTGCTTATTTCGGAACAGCAGAAAGAACAGCAACGAAGAATGCAGGTATCATTGCTGGCTTGAATGTATTGGAAATCATAAGCGAGCCAACAGCTGCAGCTTTATATTACGGATGTGCAAAAGAGCAGGATCCCAAGACTATTCTTGTATTCGATCTTGGTGGAGGAACATTTGATGTAACTATAATGAGCATCAGTTCTGAGAAGATTGAGGTTGTATGTTCAGATGGTAATCATGAGCTTGGTGGTAAGGACTGGGATGAGGCTGTAATGCGCTATCTTGCAGGAGAGTATATTGCTCAGACAGGCTTTGATGGGGAGCTTGATGAATACGCTCAGCAGGACCTTAGATTAAAAGCTGAAAAAGCAAAACAGCAGTTGTCATCAAGAGATTCTGTTCCAGTAATGTTAGATGCAGCGGGTCTAAGAGCAAGAATTAATCTTGATAGAGAGAAGTTCGATGAATTAACCGCTACACTTCTTGCAGAGGCTATCGATAAAACTGATGCTGCTATAGCAGTAGCTAAAGATAAGGGCTTTTCAATTGATGAGATCCTGCTTGTTGGTGGTTCTACAAGAATGCCACAGGTAACAAAGGCTTTAGTAGATAAGTATGGAATGGAACCAAAGATCTTGGAGCCGGATGAAGCAGTTGCAAAGGGTGCTGCTATCCATGCTGTTAATGTTTATGTAAATAATCAGAAGAGCCTTACAGAGTCTCAGGGAGATCTTGCTAACGTTTCTGGTGAAGTAGAAGTTACAGTTGGAGGTACAACTAAAGAGATTAATGCCGATGACTATAAAGAGGAATTGGCTGTTCAGCCTGAGATGATGAGCATTGGTGGCAAAACTCAGAAAGTAGTTGTTGCTACTACTAAGAGCTTTGCTGTTGAAGTCATTGATGGAGATGGCAATTCAAAATGCTGCAACATGATTATAAAGAATGAGTCAATGCCTGATGGTTCAATTACTGTAGCAAAGACTTTTGGAACGCATGAAGCAAATCAGGATAATGCTGAAATCGTAGTTTACGAGAGTGATTTCATGGAGGAGTATTTTGAGGTTGATCCAGACTTTGTTCTTGGTACTGCAACACTTGAGCTTCCAGGAAACTTACCAGCCGGAGCTCCTATAGAAATTACATTCACACTTAATACAGAAGGTATATTGGAAGTAAAAGGTTTGGATAAGACCTCAAACAAGGAAGTACACGCAACAATGCAGTCAAAAGGCATTATGGCGGTTGAAAAGGTCGATGAACTTAAAGAAAAATCCAAGAAGATGGTTGTTATGTGATTTTTTAGACCTGCCGCAGAGCATTTCTTCGGCAGGTCTTTTTATTACAAGTTACATTGGAGGGACTTGTTTTGGGCATACGTGTCGGAATAGATTTGGGAACAACATTTAGTGCAGTAGCGTATATAAATGAAACGACTGGAAAACCAGAGGTTATAAAAAACAGTTTTGGAAGTCCAATAACACCATCGGTGCTCTGCTTTGAGGAGAATGGAAATGTTCTTTTTGGAGAAGACGCAAAGAATATGCAGGCAACAGGTGATACTAATGCAGTTTCGTTTTTCAAAAGAAATATGGGAAACGAAATGTTTGCTGTGGACTTTTTTGGAAAAACATATAATGCAACAGATTTATCTGCATTACTACTTAAAAACTTAGTAAAAGAGGCAGAAGCAGGACTTGGGCAAAAAATAGATGCAGCTGTTATTACTGTTCCGGCATATTTTACACATAAAGAAAGAGAAGCAACAATTGAAGCGGGGAAAAAGGCAGGGCTTGATGTTATAGCTATAATAAATGAGCCTACAGCAGCTGCGTTTGCGTATGGATTGAATGAAAAATCCGAGGAGCAGACCGTCCTTATTTATGATTTAGGCGGTGGAACCTTTGATGTAACTATAGCAAGAATCAATAGCAATAAAATAGATATTCTAGGAAGCGATGGCAATCACGAGCTCGGTGGAAAGGACTGGGACGATTGTATTGCTAGATATCTTGTGCAACAGTTTAATGAAAAATATGATGTGGATCTTGGTGAAGACCCGGAGATGGTGGCTTCACTTCTTGTTACAGCTGAGAATGTTAAGAAGCAGCTGACTTCTAAAGATGAAATAACAGTTCCCATAATCTATAAAGACATAAGGGGAAGCATAGATATGTCTGAAAGTCTTTTTGAAGAGATATCTGGTTTTCTTATTGGTGCAACCAAGGATCTTACTAGTGATCTTCTTGAATCACTGGGGCTTTCGTGGAGTGACATTACTGGAACCATTTTGGTTGGTGGTTCTACCAGAATGCGTATGATTCACAATTATGTCAAAGAGATGTCCGGAAAAGAACCTTTATCTGGCGTGAACGTTGATGAAGCGGTAGCTCTTGGTGCTGCTATAAGGGCTAATATAGATGACTCTGGAAATGCTGTGAAAGCTGGATTTTTGGGAAGCATAGGCGGCAAAAAAATGGCCACAATTGCAGGAGCAAAGGCAGTATCTGATGTAACTGCGCATGCATTGGGAATGATTGCTGTTAGCCCAGATGGAGAAAAATATATAAACAGCGTTATTATCCCCAAGAACACTACAATACCGGCTGAGCAGAAGAAAACCTACAAGTTTCAGACTCGCAAAAAAGATAATGAGCTTGAAGTATATGTTTTACAGGGAGCATATGAAAGGCCTCTGGATAATCTGATTATAAACAAATATGTGATTACTAAGATTGAACAGGTCAAAAGTAACCCGTCAGTTATTGAGGTTGCTTACAAGTATACTTCTAATGGAGTAGTGGAAGTAACGGCTGTTCAGACAGAAACAAGTAAAACGCTTCCTATAAGAATTGAGAAGATTCCCGATGATATGTCATGGACAGATGGATCGCCTAAGGACTCACAGGGAAAAGCTGCAAACATAGAGATAATCTTGGCAGTTGACCTTTCTGGCAGTATGACTGGTAATCCGTTAGACAGAGCACAAGATGCCATGAAAGATTTCTTGGGCGAGATGGATCCAGAACATTGTAAGATAGGAGTTCTTGCTTTTGCGGATTCATGTAATCTGAAAGCAAAGCCAACAGATGATTACAGAAAAATATACAATGCTATAGATGACTTGAGGGTAGGCGAAGTTGGATATGGTAATGCGGCACAACCGTTTTCTGCCTCAAAAGATATCTTTAGCCATGGACTGATTGGAAAGAAAAAAGCGGATGCGAGATATATATTAGTTTTGACAGATGGATGTTGGAATACGCCTAGCACAGCTATAGATGAGGCAAAGAAGTGCCATAATGAAGGAATAGATGTAATAGCATTGGGATTTGGCGGAGCCGATTATGCCTTCTTAAAACAAATTGCATCTATGGATGATTATGCTTCTTTGACCAACCTTTCTGACTTGGCTGGTTCATTCTCAAAGATAGCGCAGGCAATTGGAGATAGTTCTTCAAGTAGTGGAATATCTTTGCTGTAAGGAGAATTGTAAATGACAGAAAACTGGTATGTTGTACTTGAATTGGAATTTGATCCTAATCCAGTGACAGATGAAAGACTAATCAGGCAAAGAATAGATGAAAAGAAAAAGTTCTGGTCAAGTAAAGCTAATGATTTTAATAAAGGCGCTGAGTATAGGAAGTATCTTGACTATGCAAATAAAGGAATAATTGAGAATGAAATGCTTGGCCCCAATAATATCCGTGCTGAGCTTATTCGTGATGCATATGACAAAGTATATGGCCCAATAGATGAAACGCTAAGGCAAATACATAAAAGCGACATATCAGCAGATGCTGTAGCCAAAATTGCAAAGACTTATAAGGTTAGTGATGATGTCGTAAGAAGTAGAGTAAAAGCTCTGGGGATGAAAGTGGTAGATTATGAGACCACTTATAGAAAGTATTACCTTTCTAAGCCTCAAGACGTAGATAAATATAATGGGATAGTGCCATTACTTGATGCTTTTCATGCTGAGGATTTATATGATTTCTTGTATCAAGGAACTTCTGTGAAGAATGCGCAGAGGCTATCTTGTGATGCGTTAAGACAGCGTGCAAGTGAGAAGAAGAAAAACGAGTTTTATAAGGCTGATGGAATTAGTGGAACCGGTTCTAAGCTTTGTGGACAATGTGAACAGGCATTTAAAGATAGTGAATCAAAGTCTGTTTATGATAATTACTTGGAATATGCAAAAAGAAAAGCGATTTTGGATGATGTGAGAAGAATATATGACTTAGGAGGCAAGCTTTCATCAGAAAGCTCTAAGGAGTATGTTGGAAGATTAACAGAAGTACTTAAAGATAGAAGTCTTGCTGACGAGGTGTTCACTGCTTTTTGTATAATCGAGGACATTGAGTTTGCGCCTGCACAATCAGCTCAAGAGACTGCAACAAATAATAGAACTGTTTCAAAGCCAACACCATCGCCGGCACAAGCACAGGCATCTCCTGTTTCTTCTGCAGGTGGTAACGCTAATAAGTTTGAGAAACAGGCTGCTAATGCAAATATCAAACCGATGGGGGGCATAGGTGCTTTTTTTGAATCTGATTCGGTTGCTAAAAGAATTGTCATATTAGTGGTAATAGCTGTATTTGTTATTGGTGCTCTTAAGTCATGCGTTGGAGGTATCGTTAAGAACATTGGAAATAAAACAGAAACAGCTGCAATACAAAGCGATGATTCTATAGAACAGCAAGATAGTGGTGATGGCTCAAATATTGATAATCAAAGTGGCAATAAGCAAAGTGCTTCAAGTAACGAAATAATAGTTCCGCCATTGGAAAACAATAGTCTGAACATTGATAAGCTAATGCAAAATCCGATGTCTATTGGCACAGCTGAAATTGCTGTATATAACGGTAGTATTTCTGGAGAAAAGCAGGTTGATGAATACCCATTTACTGCTCAATATGATGGAAGATATAGAGCTGAGATATCTGGCCTATATAATGATACAAATGTTGAACTTCACCTTTGTGATGAAAATGGTGAGGATATTGAGTATGACACATATTGTGAAAATGGAGAGGGGATAACTGTAAAAGAACTGTTAGCGGGTCACAATTATACTGTTAAAGTAAAGCAGCATCGCGGTTTCAGTGATTATTCTTTATCTATTGGGATGCAGAAAGAAACAGTTGATATAACAGGGTACACCGTTGTGTCAGACAGCGTTGAATATAAAGATCAGCGAAATGTTTATACATTCAAGATTCCTGTTGATGGAAGATATAGATTTGAAATGTCAGGCATGCAAAACGGTACTAGAGTTGAGCTTTATATGTTTAATGATCTGGGAGAGACTGTTGATTCTGATACATACTGCGAAAACGATGAGGGCATAACCGTAAAAGATCTTAAGGCCGGTGATGAGTACCAGATTCAAATACGGCAAAAAAATGAGTTTAGTTCATACAATCTGAACATAGGTTATCAAAAAGAAACAGTGGATATCACAGAACAATCTATGGTGTCAGACAGCGTTGAGTATAAAGACCAGCGAAATGTTTATGAATTCAAAATCCCTGTTGACGGAAGATACAGATTTGAATTATCCGGAATGCAAAATGGTACAAACGTTGAACTCTACATGTTTAATGAGTTGGGAGAAACAGTTGAATCCAACAATTATTGCAAAAATGGTGATGGAATAACGGTAAAGGATTTAAAGGCTGGTGATGAATATGCGATTCAAGTTAGGCAAAAATCTGGTTTTAGTGATTATAGCCTGATGATAGGAAAACAGAAAGAAACAGTAGATGTAACAAAGGGGAACATTATAAATGATCAGATAGAATATACAGATCAGAGAAATGTTTATTCCTATAGTGCTCAAAGCGAAGAAATAAGTATTTTGTTGTCTAATATGAAAAGCGACATGTCAGTTGAAGTATTAGTACTAAATGATCTGGGTGAAACACTTGACTATGATTCGTATTGCAAAAATGGTGAAGGCCTTACTGTGTCTGGATTGACTTCTGGAGAGCACTATGAGATACAGGTCAGACAAAAAGAGGGTGAAGGACAATACACGCTGACAATCGAGTAATTCAGTAATACTGATAATGAGATGCAAATGCAAGGAGATTAGTAATGACAGAAAACTGGTATGTTGTACTTGAGTTGGAATTTGATCCTACGCCTGTACATGATGAAGCAGTAATTAAACAAAGAATAGATGAGAAGGTCAAGTTTTGGTCTAGCAAAGCAAATGACTTTAATAAGGGAGCAGAATATAGGAAGTATCTTGATTATGCAAAAAAAGGCGTAATTGAAAAAGAAATGCTTGGCGATGATAACATTCGCGCCGAGTTGGTAAAGGACGCCTGTGATAAGGTTTATGGCCCGATTGACAAACAATTAAAGATGATGCGAAAAACTGAAATCCCTGCAGATGCTGTATCCAAGATGGCTAAAAAGCATAAGGTTGATGAAGAGGTTATTAAGAAAAGAGTAGCTGCACTAGGAATGAAGATAGGGGCGTCTCAAGGCGGGGACTACGATGCAACTTATGACAAGTATTATAAGTCAAAACCCCAGAATGCAGATACTTATAATGGCATAGCACCTATGCTTGAGTCCTTCCATGTCAAGGATTTGTATGAGTTTCTATATCAAGGAACTCCTATTAAAAATGCCCAGAATCAACCATGCGATGCATTGAGACAACGTGCCAGTGAAAAGAAGAAAAAGGAATTTTTTAAAGCGGATGGTATTAGCGGAACGGGATCCAAGCTTTGTGGACAATGTGAGCAGACATTTAAAGATGATTCTACTAAGGCTGTATATGATAAGTATCTGGAGTATACAAGAAGAAAAGAAGTATTAGATAATACAAAGTCAATCTATGATTTAGCTGGCGAATTATCTCCTGAAAATATTACTGATTTTATTGGAAAGTTAACTGAGGTATTCAAGGATAGAAGTCTTGCAGATAAAGTGTTTACAGCTTTTTGTAAGGTGGAAAAAATTCCTATTCCTGTTAGTAATGCTGCAGCAGCAACTAATACAAAGATCAAGGTATGCAGGTGTGGGTGTAGCAATGATGTATCTGATGGAAGAAAGAAATGTTCTGCTTGTGGATTGGATCTTCAGATTAAATGTCCAAAATGCGGAAACATCAATGATAATACTATAAATGTCTGCAAATGTGGTTTCAAATTTGAAAACATTGACAGGGCTGTATCTCTATGCGATTTGGCGGCTTTAGAGATAGATAAAATGGAATTTGATGTAGCTAAAATACATCTGGATGATGCAGAAAGATATTGGCCTGGAATCGACAGAGCAGTTGAACTCAGAAAAAAACTCGCCGATATGGAAAAGCGCGTCGGCAATGTGGCGCAAGGTATGAGAGATGCCTGTGCAGCTAAGAATTACTATGAGGCTCAAAAGCAATATGCTAATGTACAGAAATTCTTCCCTGAATTTAATGACGAAGAGTTAGTCAATGAGATTGAATCCGCTATTGCTGAAGCAGAAAAGCATAAGAAAATTGCAGAAAGTTCAACAAATGAAGAAATAATAGTAGAAGAATGTTCTAAGGCATTTGAGGCATGTAATGATTATCCTGGAGTTAGGGAAATCATATCAAAGTATCCACCTTCAAAGCCTGCTAATTTAGCAGTGGCAGCAGATGCTAATGCTAAGGTGAATGTATTGTCATGGAGTGCAAGTGCAACTAAAGGATTGCTCTTTTATAACGTAGTTAGAAAAGAAGGTGCTATACCGATAAGCATACAGGATGGAACACTAGTTGGAAGAATAAGCATGTGTTCCGTGACGGATAATAATGTAGTTCCTGGTGCACAGTATTATTATGCGATATTTGCAGAAAGAGCAGGAATATATTCCGATGCACTTACAACAAAAGATGCTGTTTGTAATTTCTTTGAAATATCCGGACTTGGTGTGGCTGCTGGAGATTCATCATTACAGTTTACATGGAATCAGATAGCAGACAACGCTGTGGTGATGATTGAAAGAGAGTGCGCTGGAAAGAAGACAACAATTGAGTGTAAGAGCAAATTAAGCTATGTAGATAAAGATCTCGAAAATGATCAGGAATACGCATATCATTTTTATCTTACTTACACCGCGGGAATTAAGAAAGTAAATACTAAAGGAGTAAGTATTTATGGAACTCCTACGAGACCACCACTTCCAGTTGAAAAGCTGGTTGTAAAACCTTTAGAAAATGGAGAATTCCAAATTGAATGGGACAATCCTGAGAAGAGTGATGTTCGGTTCTTTTTCTCAAATAAAAAGCCAGACTATGTTTTTGGAGACCTAGTTCCGCTCGATAAGATACAAATGGAAATGTCCGAGCTTATGATTAAGAATTCATCAGGTAACACCGGAACTTTCCATCATGATAGTGATGAACTTATGTATATTGTCGCAGTAGTGGTGAAGTCTGGTTCTGCTGTTGTTGGTGCGACAGCAAGAGCAAGTAAGGGCGGAGCGGTAAAAATAAAAGATGTCACTCTTGTTAATGGAAAAATCCATATTAGCGTGGATTTGCCAAAAGACTGTACAGGCTTTGTAGTTCTTTATAGGGAAGATCAGTTTCCTGAGGATATATCAGATACACATACAACAAGAAAATATATTGCTGTAAAACAATACCAATATGACAGTGGTCTGATTATAGATTCAAATGAGCCTAAAAACTACTACTTCTCTGTATTTGCTGAGTTTAGAAGAGACGGAGAAAAGGATTATTCAGTAGGAACCGATTATTTATTCTCCAATGTGGCAAAGCAGATAATCACATATTCTGTTACGGTTAACAAAAAGCTATTTGGAAGTAGTACATTGGATCTGACTTTTGAAGGCGAAGAACGTAATTTTACACTTCCTGATATTGATATTATGTCTGCAGTAGGTGTAGCACCTATGTTCAAGAAGTCTGCGAACTTGTTTCATCAGATACAGGGACAGGACGCGCAAGGGCCTGTCACAGTTCGCATACCATTAGACAAAGGTATGGCAAAAGAAACTTATATTAAAGCATTTTTAAAGGATGAGTCCTTACAAAGTAGATATCAACTGAAATTAAAACTGAAGTCAGATCTGAGAATTAGTTAAGAGGAGGCAATATGTTTAAGCAAACATTTATCTGTCCATTTTGTTTTGAAGAGAGGAAAATATCTGAGCTACAATTCCGTTGTGTTAACAGAAGATGCAAAGATGTAGATGATATCGAACTTACTAAGTATGAAAATGGTGATATTTCCATTCCGAAGCAGGGGAAAATGTGCTTTAGACCAGTCATGAAAGCTGGAAGATTTCCAGATTCCGGCACGTGTCCAGAGTGTGGAAGCACATCTCATAAAGTTGTTTGCCCTGCCTGTCATAACGCTTTACCAGAATCAACTGTTCTTGGGACAGATATGATTATTTCAATTGTTGGTGCCCGTGATACAGGAAAGAGTCACTTTGTCGGGGTAATCATAAACGAGCTGATTGAACGTATTTCTGTTCGCTTTGGCGGAGCGATGGAAGGTTTTGATGATACTATGCAGAGGTATAAAGCAGGACCCTATCAAAAACTGTTCGTAGATTTGCAGAAACTTGAGTTGACTAAGAGCTCAGAACAGGATGTGAATAATGGTGCGTATAGGCCTCTTATTTTCACTCTTAAGTTAAAGAAGAAGGTGTTTTTCAAGGAAACAATAGACAGTTTTACACTTGTTTTCTTTGACACCGCAGGAGAGGATCTGGAAGATTCGGATGTAATGAGCACAGTTAATAAATACATATGCAAGTCTGCCGGAATAATCTTCCTTTTGGATCCGATGCAGATTCCGGAAGTAAGAAATCAGCTTGATGAGGATACGGTTCATAGGGCTGCATCTGTTGGATGGCAGCAGGCAACTAGGTCTGACGATATTATGACTCGTGTATCGAAGATGATACGTGATGATAGGCATATGAAGTCAACTCAGAAAATCGACATCCCGGTTGCTGCTGTTTTCTCTAAGTTTGACGCAATAGCAAAACTGGTTCCTGAAGGAAGTACTGTTTTAGATACAAGCCCACATTGTGCTGAAAAGCAGTTTGATATGACGGATTGGCATAATGTTGATTCTGAGATTAGAAGCTTGTTAACTGAGTGGGGACAGGAATCATATATGTCTCAGGTGGATGTGAACTATACGAATTATTCTTATTTTGCAGTATCTGCCCTTGGATTGAACAACAATCCTAAAGAGGATTTCTCCATTGAAAGACCACGTCCGCACAGAATTGAAGATCCGTTGCTGTGGATTTTGAAGGAAAACGGAGTGATTAAAGCTAGCAAGTCATAAGGAGGTTGGGAATGGCAAAACATCAGATAATCTATACATCATGTATGAGGGGCATAGATGGCGTTAATGATGGACAGCAGGTGTTTTCGTATGACAAGAGCTTTTCTGATAGTAAAAGTGATGCTGTAAAGAGCCTTTTTACGTTCCAGATACCAGCTCTTGAGCCGGGGCAGGTTATGACAGAAGAACTTGCTAAGACGATGCCTTCAGCTTTTTCATATAGGTATATTGGAAATGGTAAATGCGCTTCGACATTAAATACATATTTGGGTCGTGATTACATGGGAAGTGCCGGAAGATTCGGAAATCATTTGAGTCATTCTATTGTATGTGATTTCAATGATTATGATATTTATCCATGTGAATTGTATGGTGGCACAAGCCTTAGAAATCATATGGAGTTTGAGGAAGTTAATAATCCTAATCCACCTGAGTACTTACCAATTCCGGAGCTTGAGAAAGGATATGTGGCAGACATTGATTCAATCATCGACTTTCTTGGTGATGATGAGAATATGGAATATTTCAAAAAAATGTTTGTTGCTATGGTGGCATTCAAAACAGATAAGAAAAGGGTTGTAATATGCGATCAACCTGAAAACATCATTAAGTGGATAGCAGCATTACATTACACACTCCCATTAGAGATAGCAAAAAAGGTGAACTTTACGACATATGAATATGATCCAGAGCTTTCTTCCTCACAGATATGTGGTGTGGTACCTACTGGGACAAGGTATAATTGTCAGTCTTATATTCAATCGGGTAGACATTATGTCTTTGATTTTATTAACAACCAGTTTTCAAACATTGAGCTATTAGACGAGGCCCTTATTGATTTTGTAGATACATCAATGAGTTTTTCTTATGATAGCCTTAGTGATTTTTTTGATTTTGTTATTAATCACACTGATTACCGGGAACTTGATGAAGCTTACTATAGCTGTTATTTGCTTTATTCTAT
>JAEEGL013450407.1_pt1 | contig 14154 bp, 12 predicted proteins | sample 9134231 | NCBI WGS metagenome assembly JAEEGL01 (sample SAMN16246548, study PRJNA631951) | gut metagenome | biome: gut microbiome; feature: rumen; material: fiber-attached | host: Bos | place: Iran: Karaj | collected 2018-10 | reverse complement strand
GATCGCACGTCCAATATGCTGATGAGAGGATTCGATGAGGTTTTCATGGTGCCTCACTCCAGACATACGACGATCCGCAGGGAAGATGTGGAGAAGGTTCCCGGGCTGAAGATCCTTGCTTCGTCCGAACAGGCTGGAATATACGCCATAGCGACAGAGGGAGGCAGACAGATATTCATTACCGGTCATTCCGAGTACGACTGGGATACTCTGAAAAAAGAGTACAACCGCGATGCGGCTGCCGGGCTTCCCATCCGTGTGCCGGAGAACTACTTCCCGGATGATGATCCGGCAAAACATCCGATCGTATCATGGAGAGGTCACGCAAATCTGATCTACATGAACTGGCTGAACTATTTCGTGTATCAGGCAACTCCGTATGACCTTGCCACACTGCCTGAGTTCGGATGGAACTGAAAAGGGACCGGGGTGGCGAATGGAGATAGAGTGGGTAGACGGATCAGTGATCTCTGTGAGTATGCACGATCATCAGGTGACGATATCAGCGAACAAAGAAGGTCTGCTTTCTCTGGCCGGACAGCTTAAGACTCTTGCCGACGGCATGCCGGGAGATCATATTCACTACGACGAAAACAACTCTCTGGAAGAAGGATCAGCAGAGATGATCATCGAAAAAGTGAAATAAACCATGGGTCACCGGGATGGAACGAACTGGAACCCAGGCAGACGGAAACGGTTTTTTTCTTGGGAACCAGAGTCAGAGGGACACTTTTCAGCGGGCAGGCCTGCAGCTTTCTAATCATTCTTCTGATTATTTCCACACTGCGCATTGACTGAATACTCAGACAACATATGGAATTGCAGAAAACGGCATCAGCCGTGAAGGCTGATGTCGTTGTTGCATGTCATTCTTATTGAAAACTGCAATCATTGATACCTTTCGTGCTTGAAACTTTCCATGTGGAATGGGTTTTCCATCCTAACGGGACCCATCTCATTGAGAATATCTGCTTGAGCAGGCTCTTGCCGCGCAGATATGGATTGTAGTTGTTGTTCAGTCCGAACCACTGGTAATAAGACATATTCTTGCACTTGTCGTAATATGACTTGAACGTGGGAGTTACTGTGATACGGTACTTTGAGTTCTTATCCAGCTTGATTTTCAGCGAGGAGTCATTCATGGTATATGTCTGCGTTTTTGTCACTTTATTTTTATTACCCAGCTTTTCAACTTTTACAGTATATACCTCATACATTGACAGAGTCGAATTCTGTTTATCGGTAAAAGGCGGATAAGACGCCGACTTGGATTCACTCATCATGCTGAACTTGTGAATCTTCATGGTTCCTTTTGTCTGTGCGATCTTGACCACATCCGTTTTTGCAATCCATCTGCTTCCGGTATTCACATAGAAAACTTTTGCAGCTTTGGAGTTTCCGCTGATCTGCTTGCAGGCATTTGCAGCTTCCGTTGTCTGGACCGGGATCAAACAGGCGAGAAGAAGAAGTGCCATTGCCAGAGTACTGATTCTCTTCCATAGTTTCATAGATTTGTCCTCCTAATTCTTATTTGTTGCCGGAACCCGGAGATCATACATGTCACTGCCATATCGTCTCATCGGTTCCTTGCCTTTTTCTGTTATCAGTATAGAATGATTCTGCCGCGCTCGGGTCGCTTTCCAGGCGACATTTGATTGTCCGTGAACCCGCCGTTACGGAGATTTTGATTTGAACGCTTTCCGCTGTTCGGACGACCGGGTGTGGCGGGAAGGAACTGAAGTTTGCAATTCCCTTGCTTCTGCTTACAGACTGATCATAGCAGAGCGGATCTGCTGTTTTGTTTTCAGCAAAAAAAGAGCCGCAAGAATGCGGCTTTTCTCATTTACGATCATGGTTCTATGAACTCTGTTGACTCTTCTATGTCAAACGATTCTGGGTAAAGGAATTCTTCCGGTATGGCCGGAAGGGTTAGATCCGGCTTTATAAGATCCAGAATGTTCGGATTGAGCGTAGGCGCCGCGTAGTAAGGCTGCTCCCAGACAGGGCCGTGATCAAACGATGGCACGGGAAGTGATCCGATATCAAAGCTCGGCAGCGGGAGGGTATGGAAGGTCGGCAGTGGCTGATAGTCAGGCTTTCGGGAAGAACTGCTGCCGTCGTTGCATGTGATCAGAAAGAAGAGCAGAACAGACAGCAGAACGAAGATAACGTATCCGGAGCCGGAAAGGTGTGACTTTGTCCTGATCCTTTGAGTATCAGCGAATCTGCCCTGCTGAGCCAGTTGATTCCTTCGCGCAAGAATTGAAACCAGCTGCTTCTCTAAATCTGCGAGCATATTTGCGGCATCCGGAATTTCTTTGAATACAGGTTCTATCTCTTGGATCAGGTGCATGGCGGCTTCCGGATCCTTCTTGTCATTGCAGAAAAAAACAGCAAGATCCGCGAGGGAGTTTCCCAGCTGTTTCCCGGACGTATACGACATACCGTTCGCATAGCACTTCAGCTGAATCGGTTGAGAGAGACCATCCCACGCCTTGACATATTGAACAAGGAGCTTCATTCTTTCTGCCCAGGATAACGTATATCCGATATTGCGGAGTTTTTGTATTTCAGCATAAACTGCGCGAGTCTGTTCTTCAATCGAATCATGCATGCGAAGTTCGTACTGGTCAATCAGATCTGCGATAATCTCGTCGTAAGATTCCTGAAGGCCTTCACCAAACCCGGTCATCATGTGGATGTACTGCTTTTCCGGGAGCGGCTGCAGCTTTAAACTCAAGGAACGGACGATTTGTGAGCGCTTATCTTTCAGTTGTTCTTTGACCGAGGAAGCCCTTGGAGCAGGGATCCCTGCCATGCTGTGACAGGCAGACAGGCGCATGTGCACGTCTTCGTTTGTGATAGCACTGAAAACGCGGCTCGTATTCGTGATGAGATGAAGCAGAGGCTCATTTTGATCCTGCGCGCATGTCATGTTGTACAGAAGAATGTTCAGATTCGTGAGGGCGTCTTCACTCGTTAACTGAATCGGACGTAGCTCCGCGATGCAGGCACAGATTTCTCCTGACTGATTCGCATCAAAACCTGGGAACCAGTCCATTTCTGCGGAAAGCCGGGAAACGGGATTCAGCAGTTTGACCTGGGCTTCTTCCGCTTGGCCGGATGAATCCCATAGGGACAATTCATCTGCCGCTGCATAAATCTGTTTTCGTGTTGCGCTGCAGGGCAGTTTCAGAATATAGAAAGGATTGTCTTTCAGATCCATAACCGCTCCGGTTAAAAGCCGATGTGACGCTGACGGTCGTCTTTCTTCCCGGAGAGCGCGCGCAGCGCTTCCTGGAAGCATGCACGGTCGATTGCTTCGAGGCCTTGTTTTGCAGCGAGCCGCCCGGCTTCTTTCAGGACAAATGTGACATCGGACAGAGGATGACTTGCCAGCGCACGCGCAATCGGATCGATACGCACGTCATCATCGATCGGCAGATCCTGAAACCGTTTTTCCAGCAGTTTTGCGATCTCGTCTTTTGAGGCATAATCCACCAGGATGATATGGTCGAACCTGCCGCGCCTCAGAACAGCCGGATCAATCGAATCCAGCATGTTCGTCATGGCAAAGATCAGAACGCCCTTTTCCTGAGCAGAGGGAATCCTGCGCAGAAACTCTGCAACTTCTTCCATGTGATAGATATGAGAACCGTTCGCCGCTCCGCTGCGCTGTGAAAGAAAAGCTTCCATTTCGTCGATAATCAGAATCGATGGGGCGGCATATTCTGCAGCTTGAAAAACTTCTGATATCTTTTTGCTGGTTTCATGGAGGTATGTGCTCCCAATCGAACCGGAATCGATATAGAATTTCGGCCAGCCAAGATAATCTGCCAAACGTTCGACGCCGAATGATTTGCCTGTGCCGGACGGACCGTAAAGGACAGTCGCGCCGGGAAACGAGACACCCATCCTGGCATACGCATCGCGGTGTTTCACGATTTCGATGATATTATCGCGGAAGAACGATTCCAGCGCAGGCCTGCCCGGCAATTCGAAGAGTTCGCCTTTGGCAAACCCGGACTGTTCCCGCTTTTTCCGCGTTTCCGGGGTCTCTTCTGCAATGTTCATCCGTCTGTTCTCGTCCGGTTCGATGCCGGCCGCTTTCAGATAGTTTCTGAATAGTTCTTTCGGCATCCATGCCATGAGCGGACTGATCTGCGCGAAAGAACTTGCACGCACGGCAACGCCTCCTGTGACCCATTGCCCGTACAGCAAATCGGCATCCATCTGCATTGCATCGTGCAAAGGAAGCAGCAGAGCATGTTCTTCTATATATATGCAGTCACTTGCCCCGTCCAGCAGCTTCTTGCGGTTAGCTTCCCGGAAAGCATCGGAAAATGCAGCGATCTGATTGGTTGTGCTCGGATACGGTCCGTTTCGCAGTGAACCGATCAGGGAATCCGCGCTCGAAACATAGATGCGATAAGAGGGAAGGGAATCCATATGCAGAAACAGTCCGTCTGGTAAATCAGCGCACTTTTTCCAATGCTCATATACCGCTGTCTCGACAGCGAGCACTGTGGCGTTCCCGGTTGCGGAGCAGATCTCCCATGTATCTCCTTCTGCGAGTGTTTTCCGGATTGCTAATCCGCTTTTGATGACTGTTCCCCTCGAGAGAATCATAATGGTTCCTCCGTTTTACCCCTTGATGATATTGGCAATGTCAAACATTGATTCGATCGGTGCATTCGGAATAAGCAGGTTGGACAACTGAATAACTATGGATCGCAGTGAGGCAATATCCCCGCTCTGCACCGCCTGATCCCCGAGCTGTTTCAGTTCGGTATATTTGACAGGGTTCATATATTTGCTTGAAGTTGTCGTCAGTGTATGGTAATACTGAATAACGACCCAGTCCTGACGGAATAAGATTCTGTTGATTACCTTTCTGATTGAATCAAGAATGTTCTCAAAATCGGTATCGTTATTGTCGATAGAGCGCTGTGCGGCCGCCTTGAGACGCTCAAAGATCTGTGCCTCCGATGGAGTGGCGTGTTTCTGCTGCATTGACTGAAACTCCAGAACTACATTATCCAGTTCAAGCTGGCGAATCGACTGCAGATGTTCCCGGCGGCTGAGACTGATCAGCTTTTTTGCCTCAAGCAGATCATTGAACGCTTTTTGCACGTCCTCCGGATCAGCGTCATGATTGCTGTCGATCTGTGCGGCTTCATGGACTTTCTGTGAAGCAGAAAGCAAACGCCTGTCATGAATGATCTGCAGCATACTGCGGATCCGATCCTGAACCTGCCGTCCTTCTTCCGCCAGGGAATCCACATCGGTAAGATCCGTCTGACCTTCCTGCCGGGAATAGAAATTCCGATTGCCGAACGTAGCTCCGATACAGGGGATGGACACCTCCAGACGGATCGTGCCGGAGTCGGTCATTTCGTAATCGCATTCAATCTCAGCACCTGTTGGAATCATTCCGAACGGAATGTCTGTTCCACGGATCTTCAGAACACCGATAAAGCGATTGTCAGTGATGGGGGAGAGGATCGAGCCTTCCCACAGCTTGATATTGATGGAATCATTTGAATCAGCGCGGATCTGTTGACCTGCCCGGAATACGGTATGTCCGCATTTCGGAAGAGAATCGCCTTCCGAAACAAGAAACTCCAGTGTAGATTCACCGCCGAGCCGGTCCACGACCTCGATGCCGATCGAATTGGAGGCAGGGATGGCACCGATCGTTGCCATCGTGCGCGTAATCACGATCTCGGATACGCCGGTTCTGAGAAAGTTGCCGCGGGAATCGCTGACCATAACGGAAAAACGGTTTTCGCCGTTTTGCGTAAGCGGCAACGTCATAACGAGCTGATCGGTCAGCTTTGCGCTGCCGGAGCTCCAGCCGGTATCCAGACTCGTGAACTGGACCTCATACTGATCCCGCGCGTTTTCCGATTGACACAGGACCCGCGCTGTATTCTCTGATGTCCGCGCCGTGTACTTGAATGTCAGGTCGATTTCGGTGGCAATGGTTTTGCTTGTGCTTTTGCGATTGTGGCTTTCGGTGGACCAGTCGATGGATTCAGCAAAAATGCTTGCGCCTTCCGCTACTGCCGTCATCGGGTTTACATCCAGACTTGCCGGGATACCGAGCGCAGAGGAAACTGCGCTGCGCAGAGGTTTGTAATTGGTCGGGCCTCCTATGAAAACGATGCGGTTGACTTCGGTCTGGGCAATTCCGGCCTTCAGCAATGCTTCTTTTGTTGCTTCTATAGTATCATGTATCAGATCACTGATGAGATTTGTTACGGTACTCCGGTTCAGATCGATATCCAGATACATCTCCTCGCCGTTCTCATCAAGCGTGCGCGCTTCGCTTTCGCTCAGTGCTATGGTGCAGGTATCAGAAGAAGAAAGTTCGATCTTGGCACGTTCGGCAGCCCATTGAAGAATACGGCAGAAAGACTTGTAGCGGGGGTTGGACGTGAAGTCTGCAGGCAGTGAAAAGTGAGCCTTCAGCCAGGGAGCTACAATTTCGCGAACGATCTTTCGGTCAATGTCTCTGCCCCCGCACATTTCAATGCCTCCATGCGACAGGAGCCGCACTTTTCCGCCAACGTTCTCGGCAATTGAAATATCGAATGTCCCGCCGCCAAGATCATAGACGAGAAAGATCCCTTCCTCCTGATTTTGCCGCATGACGCTCATAACCGCTGCGACAGGTTCCTGCATCAACGCAACCCGGCCGATACCCGCCAGCTTTGCAGCCTGCAGAGTAGCGTCTTTTTTCATCTGGTTGAACGCCGCAGGGACGGTAATCACGACCGCAGTGTTCTCATTTTCCCGGATCTCTTCCGGCAGATACCCGTACAGAACCCGCAGGATTTCGGCACTGCATTCTTCCGGCGTCATTGTGATGCCGGAATCCTCCAGCGTGAACTGCGTGTTGGTGCCAAGATAGCGCTTGAACAGTACTGCGGCATTTTTCGGGTTATAGGATGCCTGCTGATAGGCCTTTGTGCCATAGTACCGGTTTCCACGCTTGTCCGCATAAATAGCAGACGGAGTTACATCATTCTGCTCCGGACTTTTCCAGATGCGGATGTTCTCTCCGTCATACGAGCAGATCGCGCTGTTTGTCGTACCGAGATCGATTCCGATATAAAACTGATGCATCTATCATTCTCCAATTGGACAGGTTTCGTTCAGTAAGCCAAGAATGGCAGTACCGGTCTTCAGAACCGATCCGTCTCTCATGATAACCGGTTCCATCATCTGCTGTATATACAGGGGTTCATCCGGCGGGAAGTCGTCCAGATTGATCGGAGTCAGCGGCATTCCCGGATCGTACATCTGACCCTGCATTTCTACGATCTCAAGTCCGCTTTCTGAGAGTGCTTTCTGAACGCTTTTTTCAAACCATGCGTACTGGCTGAGATATTTGTTCGCACTCTCTGCGTCCAGCTGGGACAGGACTTTATGGAAAACTTTCCGAAACCGATAGGTCTCTGAAGCAATCCGGATCAGACTTCTGGTGCATTGTTCTTCCGAGTTCAAAATGGAAGCCTCCTTCTAGGATGATACAGTATGTGATTCGCAGCAGATCTCTCACCGTGTGATCGGCCAAACAGGACTGAAAGCCCTGTATGATTCAACAACTCAGGAAAACACTTCCGCTTTTAAAGCGTGAAGATGAATTCCGGAAAAAGAACGGCAGCTGATTCTGGCACACCCATTATAGTTAGTAATTGACAGAAGTTCAACTAAAAACCAGCAAGGATTCTCCCGCCTCTATAGGCGGTGGGAGTATGTCACTTCTTGACGTCCGATAAACAAAAATCATGCTCCGCCAGCCATTCCTTCATCAGCAGAGGCCAGTCAATTCCGTACCACTTCGCGCCAGCTATTCCAAACCCATGACCGCCCTTTGGATACCATCGATATGAGATATCCAGGCCTTCCGCTTCCATAGCGTTTACGATTGCATAACTGTTTTCGATGGAGACGCTCCGGTCGTCTTTACAGTGAACGATGCATACAGGAGGCATGTCGGACCTGAGTCCTTTCTCCGCCGAAAACCGGATCCTGTTTTCCGTAGAGTCTTCTCGTCCGAGAAAACTGTTTCTGGACCTTCTGTGCGTGAAGGCTTCGACCAGACTTCCTACAGGGTAGCAGAGAAAAACTGCATCCGGACGGGAGGATTCCCCATCGATCACATCTCCGGCCTTTCCGTAATCGAAGTGCTCGCCCGTCATCATGGCAAGATGCCCTCCGGCAGAGAAGCCGAGGACTGCGATCTGGTTCCGATCCGCATGAAACTGTTCGGAATAGAACCGGACAAAGCGGACCGCGCGAAGCGCGTCGCTCAGAATGGCGCGGTAATTACACGGATTGACGCGATAGTTTACCACAAAAGCATTCATGTTCAGTTCTCTGCAGAGATACGCAGCTGCTTCAGTTCCTTCTCTGTCCATTGAAACCGATTCGTATGCGCCTCCGGGGAAGATGATCACGGATGGTTTTGCGTCTTCGCCCTCGGCAAGATACGGGAAGATCGAAGGCATATAACTGTGCGCTGCATAGGGAAGGTACTCTTTTGAGTGCCATAGCGGAATGGATCTATGCGTATGTGCATCAACGTCGATCGGATCAGGCTCATCAAGGTATTTGATTGAAGGATCTTCTTCCACCGCGGGCGTATAGCAGAGATCGGGAGGCGGCGTAGGCGTTTCGGAAAGGACAGAAGGGGTTTTCTGCTCATGCTCTTTTTCCGGGTTCTCCGTCGGTATCTCAGGAGAAGGCGCGAAAGAAGGGGTTTCCGCCTGATTGAAAGGAGATGCCGCTGCGGAAACTGCTTCTGGTGAAGGCGATACCTGCATGAGGTCTGCCTGCTTTGGCTGATTGATCCATGCGGCCGAAAGAACAGCCGACAAAGGGATCACAGCAATCTTCAACAAGAGAGAAAGAGACAGTTCTTTCCGCATCATTTTTCTCCTCTTTTGTCATTCGTCTGCACACGGCAGCATGACGGCGGGCATCAAGCCGAAGGAACAGAGACCGTCAGCCTGTTCCGAAAAACCTGAAAACTCTTCCGTCTGAACTGATTGCATCATATCACAGTTTATCAGCAGCGGGCAATACGTGACGCTTTTTTGATCAGCTTTTCGCCTGCTCCGTCATGCATAAGGCGCCGCCCGGGAGCAATAACCGAAGAAAGACATTTGCGCCTTGCCCGCGGTAGGGTGCCATGTTATAATACGTGCGTAATTCCGTCCGTGCAGGATGGTACCGATTACAGGATCTGGAGAACAGGATGGTCTTTTCAGGACTTACTTTTTTATTGCTCTTTTTTCCGGTCGTGATCATTCTGGTGCTGCTTTCCGGCAATATCAGATATCAGAACGGTGTGCTGCTGGCTGCTTCGCTGGCTTTTTATGCATGGGGGGAGCCCAAATGGATCCTGGCCATGCTTGCGGTCACGGCTGTCAACTATCTTTGCGCGTTTCCAATGCAGAAGCAGGATCTCTCGCCTGTATGGAAAAAAGTCCTTCTGATCATCGGGGTCGTTTCCGGCCTCGGACTTCTTTTCTGGTTCAAATACTGCGCCTTTTTTGTCAATGCAGCCGTAAACCTTTTCCATAAATCAGAACTGATGGAAAAGCTGCCGCTTCCGATCGGCATCTCCTTTTATACTTTTCAGGCTTTGACCTATACTGTGGATGTCTACCGGGGAACTGCGGACGTTCAAAAGAATCCTCTCAAACTGCTGCTTTATGTATCCTGCTTTCCGCAGCTGATCGCAGGACCGATCGTTCGATACTCCGACATTGAAAAACAGCTGGACCACCGGACGATCTCCAAATCCGGATACATTCTCGGATTCCGGCGGTTTACAATCGGACTGGCGAAGAAGGTGCTGCTTGCGAACCTGTGCGGTTCGGCACTCAATGCATTCGGCACTGCCGAAACAGCTTCACTGACCGTTGCAGGCGCATGGATCAGCGCGATCCTTTACGGGCTTCAGATCTATTTTGATTTTTCCGCATATTCGGATATGGCGATCGGCATCGGCCGGATGCTCGGTTTCGTGTATAAGGAAAACTTTGATTATCCTTACGTGTCGGCATCGGTGACGGAGTTCTGGCGCAGATGGCATATATCCCTCGGATCATTTTTCCGCGATTATGTCTATATACCGCTCGGTGGAAACAGGAAGGGCAATGCGCGCACTGTTTTGAACCTTCTGATCGTCTGGGGACTTACCGGTCTGTGGCATGGCGCCAGTTGGAACTTTTTGATCTGGGGACTGTTTTACGGCGCGCTTCTGATCATCGAAAAATTCCTGCTCGGCAAAAGGATCGAAAAGATCCCCGCTGTGATCCGCCATATTGTTACTTTGTTCTTCGTGCTGATCGGATGGGTGCTGTTCTACTATGAGGATATCTCTCTTGCCGGGACGCACCTGCTTGCAATGTTCGGAATGGCAGCAGAGAATGGAACTGTCCGATCGGTGCTGCTCGTCGATGAAAAGCAGATTCTGCTGATTGGAAAGTACGGGCTGATGATTCTGGTGATGATGTTCTTCAGTACGCCTGCATGCAGACTGATCTCGGACCGCTGGAGAGAAATGAACTGCCGGAGATGGTGCGGATATGAACCTGTCGCAGGCATCGTATCGATCCTGCTTCTGGCACTTTCGGTATTGTCTCTCATCGGCCAGAGTTACAACCCATTCATCTATTTTCGGTTTTAGAGGGAAGACAGAATGAAACAATTCCGTGTCATCTTATATACATGGTGTCTGATGCTGCTTCTGGGGTGCGGCATCCTTCTGATCGTCCTTTCCCCGAAGGAAGAGACTCCGTCCGAGTATGAGAACCGCATGCTGGAAGCATTTCCTTCCCTGAAGATCGAGAACATTTTTTCGGGAGGGTTTGCCCAGGGGATGGAACGGTACCTGTCGGATCATTTTGCAGGGAGACAAAAACTGATTGAATTATCCGGACGGTTTTCGGACTCACTGTCGCTTCTTTCCAAAGAGCAGCAGGCCAAGCTGACCGCGATGGATGTGCCGATCGATTCGGATAAAGAGACATCCGCTCCGATTTCAGACGAACCGGGGAACATATCCGATCTTCCTGCTGAGTCTGATGATTCTTTGGCAAATGAACAGGATACGGGTGCCGGCTCTGATAATGCCGTAATTGAATCTCCGGCGCCTGTACCGGAACAGCCCGGTACAGAGCAAACGAGTGAACCCGAACAGGATACCGGACTTTTTCCCAAAACGGAGACGGTATCCACCGTGAAGAGAAACCCCCTCGTCGATTATGATTATCGCAAGGATTTGAACAGGGATGAGCGGGTCTTTGTCAATCTCATCAAACCTGACGGATCGAAAGTACGGATCGCTGACTACCGGAAATGGTATATTCGTGACGCTGCGAACCTGTTCAACAGACTGGCTGATCTGCTGCCGGAGGACGGGCATATGTACGTCGCGCTGGCTCAGCGCGGAGAGCACGTGATTCAGTATACGCAGGCACTGGATCGGTATACTGCGTATGAATCGGAGGCTGAGGACTATCTTGAATCTCTTCTGAAGGACCGGATCACGGTGTTCCGTACTATGGAGATCCTCGAACCACATATCAGGAACGGGGAATACGTCTATTTCTTTTCGGATCATCATTGGACTGTTCTCGGAGCATACTATGTACATCAGGCGATGATGGAATCCACGGGCAGAAAAGCAGCGGCGTATGAAGACTACAAAGTGGTCCGCCAGGGGCAGCCGTATTCGGGTACCAACGCGCAGATTGCAGAACTGCTGATGCCGAAAGGAACAAAGGATTTTGTGGATATGATCGAACCTTCCGTTCCGTATGACTTTTATCGGGTTGAGAACATCACTGAATTGACGCCTTATCCTCTGAACAATTCGGAAGCATATGGATACCAGGCAATTCTCTGGCTAAACATGCGTCCATGGAAGATGATCCGCGGGTATGAGAATACCGGCAGAAAAATGCTGCTTGTCTGTGACTCGATGGGCATGGCCTTTGCGCCGTTCATGCTGAATTACTATGACGAAGTCCATATCGTCCGGCCGCATACGACCTATTATTCCATAGAACAGGCGGGCGGAACGATCAAGGAGTATTTTGACTATTATGGGATCGATGATATCTACGTAATACAGTCCAACTTCTTTACCGGGGACCTGTATCGGCAAGAGCTCAGGAGATCTATTGGGGACGGGAAATGAAGAGACAGTCGAAGGAAATCTCATATACAGCCATGCGGATCAGTCTGCTGGCTTTCTTCCTGCTCCTGGGACTGACCGGATTGCTGATCGGCAGATACCCGCATATCTGCCTGCGGATCGGAGTACAGGCGGCTGAAAGCGGGGATACGGAGAAGGCGGTCCAATGGCTCTCCCGGGCGTGCAGTTTAGCGCGGAGAGAAGAAACACGTCAGGAAGCAGATGCGCTTTTATTGAAAGTAAAAAATCAGGAAATCGACCGGCTGATAGAAGAAAAACGGTATGAAGAAGCGCTTGCGGCACTTTCGGACGGAACCGGCTCTGATTTGACAGATGACCGTATTTTTCTGTGCCGGTATGAGATCGCGCGGCAATGGATGCTGGCGGGAAACTATTTGGAAGCGGAAGAGCAGTTTTCCGGAATCCTGACCTACCGGGATGCTGCGGAACAATATCAAGAATGCGGGAATCAGATTGCCGTCTCGGCATTCGAAAGCGGCGATCTGCAGACGGTGTGCGACTATATCGCGAAAAATCCGCTGGACCCTGCAATGCAGGAACTGAACGAAAAAGTACTGAAGATCCAGGCAGATGAACAGCTGCAATCTGACGATCCGGAAGCAGGGCTGAAGATCATTCTGGAATTGTGGCAGAAAGGGAAAGCGGAAGACGCTGACCTGATTCGGGCGGAAAGAATCAGCTATCCGTTTTTATTTGAAAACAAGAATGATGACGAAGTACTCGAAGCTGCTCGCGCAATCAATACCGAGCAGGTGAAAAAACGCAATGAACTGCTTGAAAAGCGGAATCAGCTGCCGAAACATGTTCTTGCCGTGGGAAATCTGCACACAATCGCGCTTCGGAAAGACGGAACTGTACTTGCTGCAGGTGATCATTCATACGGGCAGTGTGACGTGGACGGCTGGACAGATATTGCTGCGGTTGCGGCCGGCGCTTTTCACACGGTCGGTCTGAGAAAGGACGGAACGGTCATAACGACAGGAGACAACCGGTTCGGCCAATGTGAAACAGGCGATATCCGCGGAGCAGTTGAGATCGATGCACACGGCTTTGATACGATCGTCCGCCTGGAGGACGGTTCGATCCGCTGCTTCGGAGCGCACGACTATGGCCCGCATACTTACGGATGGACTGACATCAGGGACCTTTCAGCCGGCGGATATGCCCTGACCGGGATCACGGAAGACGGAACAGCTGTGGCAACCTCCGATTCTTATTTGAACCGGGATTTTCAGAATCTGATCGCGATAGATGCTGCGACCACATATGCGGCAGGTATTACGGCAGACGGTCGATTGGTTACCAGTTCCCTTTTTGACGCTCCATGGGAGAACGTTGTTGACATAAATGCGACGGCAAACGGGATCATGGGACTCATGACGGACGGAACGATACGGCTGATACAGATTGGAACAATGGACGCTTCCTCTATATTGACACGCAGCGACATCATTGCGATCGCTTATTCCGGAACGCACGCTGCCGTCCTGCTTCAGGATGGGACCTATCTTGCGTGCGGGGAGAACGGAGCGGGTCAGTGCGATGTCTCTGACTGGCAGTGGAACGGCTGAACCGCTTTTTACGAACGGTGCAGGCATCATTATTTGTACTTACTCTACTTGCCCAGATCGGAATTCCCGTACGTAATGACAGTGAAATGGGGGCTATGAAAGAACAGGTTCTTATGATAAAATACATGATAATGGCTGGCGTTCCTGACTTTGAGCATAGGCCGGTCTGCTAGGAAGAGAATCTGTGAGGGAGCGGTAAGTGCGATGAAGAAAACATGGATCATTATTGTCAATGTGCTCATTACGATCGCACTGCTGACCTTTGTGGTTCTGTATTCCAACTATGCGGGCAGGATCACAACCCAAAGGCAGATCGAGCATTTTGAGAACACGACGATCACG